>ERZ1292625.223-Hain-H41-01um-R1-223-length-98465-cov-115_pt1 | contig 98465 bp, 123 predicted proteins | sample MGYA00564400_ERZ1292625 | MGnify/ENA primary metagenome ERZ1292625 (study PRJEB36523, sample SAMEA6512639) | groundwater metagenome | collected 2019-01-08 | study: AquaDiva: Metagenomics assemblies of 32 groundwater samples
TCTTAACCTCTGGGGTTGAAAACCCCAAGGCTTGCAGATTCGCCACGACTGTCAACGCTTGTGTAACAGAAATAGCAAATAGATGGAGCTGCAAAGATTCCGATATTTGTTTATTTGCATCTAATTCTCCTGTCCATCAATATTTGAGCAAAGTATGGAATATCAATAATCATTCTATTAAATCTTTTACACTAGATGGGTTTCCAACAATATTAGAATATTCCCACAATTATGCTTATGGAGTTGAATTATACGAAGCAACAACTATTCCTAAAATTCCTTATGCTATTTGCAAATACACTCTAACCAATGCGAACAGCAGGAATAGTTGGGGTTATTTATTAATTAAAAAAGGCAATGTCTTTAAACTCTGTCGCCACTGGCAACGAATGGGGAAAAAAGATCTGTTCGATTCTAAACCCATTCTTGATAATAAATTGATGACAGATATTCTCATTAATTCCATTTCTTTTTTAAAACAAGATAATATATTCAAAGAATTCAACTGTGCTGGCAAACGCGGGTTATTATTCACGGGTTTACCAGGAAATGGTAAAACTTTAACTTGTAAATATTTAATTGATCAAGCCACCGTAAAGAACGTCCCTATTATTTTAATTAGCACCTCAGATATCCTCAACTCTTTCAGTAGTGGAAGTTTAGAAAGATTAGTCAATCAATCAGGATTAGTCATTTTTGACGATATTGACATTAGTTTTCTTCAGCGAAAAGGAACAGATTCACATAGTGCCAAAATATGCTGTGCTTTATTAAGCGCTATGGATGGATTTACTCTTACCAAAGACAATCAAGTAAGCATATTCACCACCAATGAAAATGGCAATTCAATAGATTCAGCATTTCGTAGACCAGGACGCATAGATATGGTGTTTGATTTCCCGCCACCAACTGCAGATCTACGAAAACAAATGATAGAAGGCTGGAATGAAAAATTGCGAAAACATTTGTCCATTCCCTGTATGGTAACTGCAACCAATGGATTCTCCTTCGCCGAAATTAATTATATTAAAACACTAATGGTTTCTCGATTTGTTGCGGAAAAAATTGAATTCACCATGGATTTAGTAGAAGATTGTATAGAACTCATCAAACATTCTAAAATAACAGAAAAACGTACACCAGCAGGATTTATGGGAAACCTAAGCCAAGGAGGAGAGATGGTCAAAAGCCCTCAACCTATGCTGGTTCCTCCTCCCAATCGCAGAAGAGGATAACCTACAGAAGTTGAAAGTGTAAATTTGGTAGCAATTCTTGAGTTTGAGAAATTACTGGAGTGTAATTAATCGGTTTGAGAAAAATGACGCCACGAACATTTGTGACAACTCCAATTGTGGACTTTACATATGTTAACTTTCTATCCAATCGGTCTATTACAACAACATTATCAAATGTAATTCCACTATTCTCAAAACTTCCATCACCAGTCAAATTTAGCTCTAACGCCTTGTTAGACTCAACCCATACATCTCTGGCTACTCTGTCGAACTTAAAATTAACAATGTTAAGCGTATAATTTCGAGTCATATCCCAAGTGCAGGTAATCCCAGAAGAACGAATATCTTCTCCCGAGCAATTCCTCACATCAATAATTCCACTTTCAGGACCCGCGTGTGGCAATAATATGAAACGAAACGCAGCCTGCTTACATCCTATGACCTGAACATTATCTATCCATAGCGAAATAGGCGTTTTCATGAGGTACTTACTCATAGAAACTACAATTCCACTACCTTGATTATCTTGCATTAAGCAATCTTGTATGCGGAAATTAATAATCTGATCTCTTGGATGCTCTGGTTCAATGTCTATAGCCGCTTGCGGAGCCGTACCTTGCGTTCTATAAATTTTACAAGATTTTATGGATGAGTTAATTGCAGACAACACGCTAATGCCTTGCCTGCGATTTGAGTCAAATATACATCCTACTACTTGCACATTAACGCATGGTGCTCTTCTTGCATCTTCTATCGGGCCAATGTATAAACCATCTCCACCAGAATCTCGAAAAGTTAGACCTGTAATAGTAACATTACTACAACCGCGAAGTTGTAAACAATGCCTCCCCTCCCCAGTAGTATATTCAGACTTCTGCATCTTCAAAGTCCCTTTGCCAGAGATGATGGTGTTAAACACTTTATCTCCGCCCATCAGACAATCATTAACCCCGAGAAAAGAACCTTGCTTTGCAATTATAGTACCATTAATAGTTAATGTTAAATTACTCTTTAAAGCAATTGCATAACGTGCAGCCCATTGTGTCCCATCAGGAATAATTGGGCCTACATCAGGAGGAGTAGACACCATCCAGTCTCCCTTGGGGATAATTACGTGAGTATTGTTGTTAATCGCCTTTTGGATGAGAGCAGTGGTATCGATATTAGGGCCAGGATATTTAACAGTTATAATTCGTTGACGTTTAACTGTATTAAATAACCAAGTACCAGCAGATCTAATTAATTTGTGCATTATTCAACCGCAACCACTTGATGCTTTGAATTCACTCGAATTTTTCCATTTACAAAAGAACGAACTAAAATGCCATCTTCCTCAAACTCATAGTCTCCAATTGGATCCCCCATCTTTCGGGGCCAAAACGTCCATTCTGGAGCCTCTTGAAAGAACGGCCATGCAACATACATTCGATCCCCAGTCTCCCGAATCATCATCACCAATCCCGCACTTAACTTTGCCTCTGAATCCCGTGAAATACAAAATGAGCCATTACAACTTTCTATTGGAGCCACAGGAATGAGCACCACAATTTTGCCATCTCTCAACCATGCCCTGTAAACCTCAATCAAGCGTTGAGTTCTTTCTTGATTTCCACGAGCCAAAGAGTGAAAAGGCATCTCAAAAGACATTCCATCCACTGCCTCGGACAGAAGTCGAACATCCTCGTCGCTCATTCCCCACGGAGACACAGCTATATTTACAATTACTTTTTTACCCAATAAATTGATATTTTTCTTAACTCGTGACAAAAAACGACATGTATCAACCCAACTATTCCAAGTTGAAAGAGCCGAAGGATGAACTATATTGTCCAGAAAAATAATTTGACCCGACCGATTCCTACATGAATCACCAATAAGATCAGCGAATGTATCAGCCGCTTCATGATTTGAAAGATCTACATAATTAGGATAATCGGTACGAAGCCATTCTTCTGGAATTAAATCTTTAGCAACTGCTTCAGGAGGATATTGACGAAATACTGGCTCAACACGACCACCACTGATATAGGTCCCAAATACAGCTTGCGAATTTGTTTGTTGAATAGTATCAACTACTTGTTTGAATGTTTCCTGAGCATTGGAAACATCATCAATCCAGACGGAGAGATCCGTTATCAAAGGAACGTTTGCCCAACGATCTACCGGATACGATAGTGCATATCCATTCAAATTCACCATACAACGCAATTGTTGATCTGAAGATTCCCAAGTAGGTCGTTCTGGAATAGATCCTACACATCCCGCTAAAGTAATAAGAGTAGTCCAAAGCAGATTGCTCATTAATTTCATTACTGCACCGAATGTGGCAATCTAAGATTTGGCAAAGAAGGTTGAGATTGCTTAATAGATGGCTTAAACCCCTTAGCCATAATCCAAATAACCCCACGAATAGTACTGAATATCGTTGATGCAGAAAACCCTGAACCTGAAGAGCTACTGCTACTTACAGGGGAATTTTCGATAGTTACATTTATTACTTTACGATCAAGTGTTTCAAATACCTGACACTCATCAAAAAATATTCCTGGACCACTTCCATCGCCTGTTAAAACAAATTCAAAAGGCTTCTGTCCATCTAATATTAGAAGCTTTGCACAATCCATAAAATTACAATATTGAAACTTCAAAAATATATTTTTACTCGTATCCCACGTACAATGCATTCCTGCATATCGTATAGTTTCTACCTTACAACTCCTAAATTCTATCGTGCCTCTAGGTGGTCCTTTTCCCTTATTCATTTTTACTCTAATCCCAGGTTGTTTAGATCCGTATACATAACAATCATCTATTAAGATAGAAATCGGAGAGGAAGCTTCTGTCATATAGTCAAGGATAATTAATAATCCACTTCCATCATTGCTTATTGATCTACAATCCCTAACTACGATATTCGTTAATTGGTCTTTTGGATGATTAGGTTCAAGATCTATAGCTGCCTGAGGAGCGGTCCCTTTAGTTAATGTGAAAAGACAATTTTTTATGGTTAAATCTTTTGCAGATAAAACACTAATACCCTGACGACGATTATTATCCATAATACAATCTGAAACAGCTATAGATTGACAAGGAATTCTATCTCTATCTAAATCTATTTCTGTAGGACCAATGTAAAGTCCATCCCCTCCAGAATCTCTAAATGTAAGACCTGAAACTTTAACATTAGTACAACCACGTAAGATACAACAATGTCTATGTTCTCCATCATATTCAGATCGTTGCATCTTAATAGTGCCAGTGCCATTAAGAATTACATTATTTACCTTATTTCCTCCCAAAACACTATCATATTTCCCAAGGAATGAGCCCTTTTTAGCAGAAATAGTTCCATTAATTGTTAGTGTAAAATTACTCTTTAAATAAAACGAACTTCTCGAAACCCATTCCTTACCTTCCGTATCAAGAAGAGAACCTATACCTTGAGTAGATACAGTCCAATCTCCTGCTGCTAGAGGAATAATCACTTCTCTATTGTTGTTAATGGCATCTTGAATGACAGAAGTAGCATCTATATCAATACCTGGATAAGGGACAGTGAAAGGAAGAGGACCAAAAAATTTCTTTTTAATTGATCTATAAAGAGAGCGTATCATTTTAATCATCACCTAATCTGCAATTATCTTTTTTGCGTCTTCTACCATCTTCTTGAAAGCATTAATTACATCATGCTCATTATGAAAATAAGGTTTAATTTTGGGGTAAATTTTATTGTAAATAGAATCAATATCTTCATTATGGAGGAGAAGATAGCTAATCGATGCACTAAATCCACAGAATTCCTCAGGATCGTTCATGTAATTTTCGGCTTCTTTTTTCCGCGATAAAAAATGAACCAACTCATGTGCTAGAATATAGAAGGATTTTCCCATACAGTCAGGCGTCCTAAAAAGATTTTCATCTAACTGAAGTTTCGATAAGTCTGTTTGGGCGTACATTTTTTGCAAGTCCACGATTTCTACTGTTAATTCATTGAGTTCGTTAATAGAAATTCCGAATATCTTAAACAATTTAAGTATAGCAGGATCATGAGCCATCTTTTGTTTGATAACTTTGCCTATTTGTTCTTCAGATAATTGAACTACATTACCGTCCATTGTTATTGGATAACGTGTTTGATCTGATTCTGACTGCTCTTGTTGAGCATTTTTATGATTATAAGGCATTTATTTATCGTTCCATGAGTGATAATTAGTATCATCAATAATCCCTTTTAATATTTGTTTAACTTCTGCTACATTATCATAGTTCAAATCCCCTGATAGTTTTTTCAATGCTTTGGATATATGTGTTTTAATAAAATTTAATTGGGAAGATGAAATTTTATCAGATTGAACAGAAGCTAGGTTATGCTTACCTTCGAAAACTAACTCCCCTTCAAGTCTCTGAACGAGCGGATGCTTTTCTGTAGCAGTCTGTATATTCTTCAAGACATCCCAGAAATCTGGCCACCTCATGTTCAAGGATCTTTTAACGACTTTGTTTTTATTACATTCCGTTGGAGTATTTCGGCGAGATACATCATAATCACAAGCTAATTGTAGTACTTCATTAAATTGTTCATTACAATAACAATGTTGCATTTCATCTCGTAATTCTTCGGGATAATGGGTCATTGCCATTAATTTTTCCGCACTTTTACGATTTGTATTTTCTTTAGATTGATGCTGATTCCATAATTGGGCGATAAATGGGTACATAAAAAATTCTCCTTTTTAAATAATAACAAAATTCTCGTTGAATTCATTTTGATTAACAGTTCTGATTTCACCTGTATCAGTATATTTCAAATGAATTATGCTGTTCTCTCCACGGTCTATTTGTTCTACTACCGCATTTGCTCTTTTTCGTTTATCCCATAACCTATTGTCTGGATAAATACTATTAAACATCTCATCAATTTTATAAATATCTTCATAACCTTTCCATTCACTTGCTGCTGCCTTACGAAAACCCTGCCAATTCAATAAATGTCCCAAATCACTTTTTCCATAATACTGAACATCAACTATCATATCGGAGGTTAAAACCACATCTTCTGATTCACTAATTAAAAAACTAGCTACATCAATTAAACTGATCTTTTTATTCGCGTCTCTAAAAAGATCATTATTTACATAGATATGTAATGGACGATTCCTAAATAAGAAAAACGCACACTTTTCATTTAACAGTGCAATTGGGGAATGGAGATTACTTGCAACCATTTGATTTTCAATTATTTCGCGAAAAAATAATGGATACGTTGTAAGTACTACTGTGTTTTTATTATCATTGAAGGCTGGAGAAAATAGATGAGCCGCTCGAATTGGCAAAAGATCTTCATTATCAAGCCAATTAGTCCCGATAGTAAGCGACCCAACAGTTTGAGCTAATAAAGAACATTGAAATTGAGATAACCATTCGTTATTTACATGCTTCGAAGCGTCTTGTATCGCTCGTTCCCAAGTGTCTTCCGGATTATAAACCGCAATTGCTTCTTTTTTTATTTGCTTCTGGATCTGCAGTTGCATCCCTTTCTACGAGGAGTTAAAGCTTGAGCAGCAATTTTAGCTTTTCTTATTTCCTTCAAAATTTCTGCTTTAGTCTTCTTAATTGCCAATTTTTCTTTTGCATCCTGAGCAACCCGTTTGAGTTTTTACTACCTTTTGCGGTTGCAACGGTTGAGTTTGTTGAAAAGTTTGTACTTTACCTGTTGGAGGCACAACAGATCGAACTGTATTTGTCCTACCTACAGGCGGAGTACGAGTGGCAAACTGCTGTATATTTACTGGGACTTGAGATTGATTAAAACTAACAATACCTCCTGCTACTTTAGGACGTAATTGTTTTGCTACTGCTGCCATTCGTGCCAATTTCTTGGCTTGAAGGATTTTGGATTGCTGAGCCATTTTTGCTGGATCCATTTATTTCTCCGAAAAAATCATTATTTTCGCACATTTTTCTATATGCAGAATTACTACCATAATTACGCAAATTTTTAGGCTTTAACCTTCTAAGACAGGTTGGTCCAATTGGCCCAGCACTCTTAATTAATTCTTTCCCACAAACTACGCAAAATACAGACATTATGTATTTCCTAAGAGTTCTGTCTTTATCACATCCATGCGTTGCATCAATTCTTTCCGTTTATTCTCATCAGATTCCCCAGAAATAAATTGGAAAATAACATTTTGGAATTTTTCTTTGAACACATCAACTTGATCTATATCTCCACGCAACTTAGCTTGCACTATAGCCACATCAAGAATGGATTTTGTCAATTTAGTAACCAAATCTACTTGTTTGTGTAATTCTATTTCTGGATTAGCTAACACTTCTAACATTTTAAATTGTTGTGATTGAATCATACTTTCAAACATTTGATCTTTATTCACTCTATATTTCATCATGGCAGTGAAATTTTTGCCATATTCTTTCATCCACATTTTTTTCACTTGTTGTTCATAATGTTGGCGAATATGAGAAGAAACCATAGTTACTGTAAATTTTTTACTTCCTTCTGAAGCATTTTCATTCAAATATTTTTGGACAAGAGTATAACTACCAGTTTGGCTCTTTCCTTTTGTTTGTTCCCATTTTTGTTCAGCATCTGCTCGCAATGGATGATTACAAAACTCACAATATGGATTCACAATAACTTCTTCTGCCTTCATTTCAGCCAGATTTATAAAGAGCTGTTCATATGAAGTTTCTACCTCAGGAAGTAAAAATCGCTTGTCCTCTTCAACCCTACAAATAGATTGGGCAAGACGAGGATCAGATAAGAGGTCTGGAGTGCAACTATTTGCCATCCTTATCTTCTTTCTCTGCTTTTTCTTCAGATTTTACGGCATTTCTGAAAGATTTATTTTCCTTGCCAATTTCATGTTTTATTAGTGATTCTGCTTCAAATAAAATACGCTGGAAACGAGTAGGGGCGTCCAAGGCCACTTTCTGATTATTTTCGCCTATAAGAGCTTCTGTGAGCTTTGAGTGGACATTGGGACGCCCCTTGACCAACTGATTTTCCAATAGATTCTCAAGCACTGTAAATCCACCACTCTGAGAAGCTATCGCAAAAGAGGCTAAATCATGAACTAATTCCTGAAGTTCTTCTAATCGCTCAATATTACGAGCAAGACGAGCCCTATCGGAAGCTAATTTCGTTAACCAGTTCAAATTAAATGGCCTTAATAATAGTTCCTATGGCAAAGGTTTTAATGCCACCTGGATTTACTTTAAAGAACTTATGAGCAGCTTCGATTGCCATACCTGCAAACCACATCACTAATTTACGTTCAATTGTTTTCTTAAACGGAATCCAATTAAATGCTTTATCAAATGGCCCAATAATTTGCCAGATAAAATAGATCAATTCTTTAGCAAAATTAAGTTTAACTTTACCTTGTTCAGCTTTTGGAGTTCCTGGAGGTACAATATCACCTGCAATATTTTCTACAATCTGATAAACTTCCAGAGCAATACTATAGATAAATTGCAGAGTAGACAGAATCCCTGCCCATGATTTCCATTTTTTAGCATAAAATTCTTTGCGAATTTTATTAATTAGATCATAAATATCTCTAACATGTTTGTTGATGATCTGACTAAAAGTAAGACCCTTTTGATTCTCTAGAGCGACATTAAGATCTTGCTCTAGAAGATTCAAATACTTCTGTTTAGATATAGAAATAGGCCCGATTTGATGTTTTTCTATATAGGTATCGATAAAACTCATTTAGTTGTCTCCTTTGAGTTGTTTCTTGTATAAAGCAATAAGTTCTTTTTCTGACAAATTATTTAACATGTATTTGTCCAAAACTTCTGCTTCGTTCGTTATACTATTTAGATTGTCCATAATCTCTTGATAAGCCTTTATCGCTTCTGAACGAGTTTCTTTGGATTGTTCCTCTTTAAAGGTTTCTATCAAAGAGTTATTCACTGTTTGTGTATTCCTTTTATGCTCATGAAGAGATTGTACAAAAACAGGGCTTAAATTACTGGTACAGCCAGCAAGAAGACACACGACAAAAAGAGGACTATGGGAATATAATTTATTCAGGAGCATCTATAATTCCTCGTTTAATGAGATTATCCACAGTATTCAAGGGATCAGCAAAACATTCTCTTTTATTAATCAATTTGCTTGGAATCGCGGGAATTATATTTACATCACATAAAATACTTTCTAAACTTTTACCAGAAAAGCCTCGTAGAGCTCGGCCCCATGAGAAACAGGCCGGGAATGCAGGAGATAAATGAGATTGATTGAATTGTTCTGTCTTTGTATTTCGGGCATGAAGACTAAATAATGAGAGTAAATCTTTCTTAAGAGTTGAAACTTCTGGTCCCGTTTTAATACCAATCTTGATTAAAAATAACTGCAACCAGTTTGTAGATTTAGTGTAAGTTGTACTAAAAAATGGGATAATATAATTTGATACAAACTTCATAAAATGCTCCTTTTCTTATATTGAAGACGCTTGTTCGGCTGTAGCTTCAACAATAGTATCAGCACCCACAGAAATTTCTCCATCTGCAGGTTCAAAAATTAAATTAAATTGTTCTGTAATATCCGTAAATTCCAACTTAGGAGGTGCTCCACTTTTTCTTAGAACTCTTGCAATATTCTTATCCCGGCTATAATAAATAGCTTCATCTCCGCGAAAAGGACCAGAAGCAGTCACTCGACAAAGCCATTGGGAATCTCCATTTTTCCCCGCAAAATATTGTTTTAGATTATGTCCATCTGCTTCACATACAAGAGCATATTCATTGGCGAGTTTGGAATTGGAAGCTATTTTTTCCGCAAGTATTTCATTAACCTTCCCCATTAACTTTTCTGCTATACGTTCTCCACCCTCTTGGCCAAGAAACTCAATCAGTGCAGGATATTTACTTAAAGCAGTCATTTGATTTTTTGAAAGACGTACCTTATTTTCTGATGAAACACCAGTTTTAGGAGGGCGTTCAGCCCCTACTTGTTTTATTGCATGTTCATTAGGAATCCCAGTAACATTAGCCAATTTCATAAATTCACTATTCAAAGAAGGATCAAACATACTCATTCCCTCAGGTTCACCAGAAGAGGATCTTCTCATAGGTTTAGTATCAGAATGAACGCCTTCCCACATGTTGTCTTGTAAGGCTTCCCAAAAACCTAAAGATTGAGGTGGACGCATGTGTTCTTCTTCGTTATTCGCCATTTAATTTTAATCCTGATATATTGTTTTTCATTAACCAGAAAAACAGATTTGCTGTAGCATCTGCGGTATGTTGTGAATGGAATTTCTTCACATGAATGTCGAATTTAGCCAAATTAGAAATAACCGCTTTTTTAAGCAGTGTCTTACTCGCTCGTCCATGTCCTGCTACTCCCTTTTTAACGCTTGTGGGGAATACAAAATCTACGGGAACATTATACTTTCCACAAACAGCCAATAAGACTCCCATACAATGAGAAACTTGTCCTGTGATAAAACCTCCAGCAAATGAGCTTGTTTTTTCAACTACAACGAGATCTGGTTTGTGGTCGGTAAGAAATGTATCAAAAATCATAAACATAGGCCAAAGAACTTGCCAACGTTCTTGGGTATCACCCATAACAAAGGTGCCACCTTCCCAGTTAACAATTTTGGTAGGAGTATCTTCTTCTTTAGTAAGAGTAAGAATAGACCAGCCTATATTTCTCGTACTGGCGGGATCAAATCCTACCAGAATGTAATCTTTCAATTAAGTTCCAATCAAAAGTTCCTGTTCCATTATACATAACGGAACCACAGAACTCCTGCTGGAACTGATTTTAACCGCACAAACCAGAAGATCCGAAAATAATTTCTGATTCTTCAGTTGCCGAGAAAAAGCTGGAAAGAGATGATTTTTGATCTTCGTCTATGAGATCGTTTAATAAATCGCGGAAAAAAGAATTTTCTTCCACAGTACCACGAGGAATAAGGAAGGAACCATCAGGTTGAATAATGATTTCAGGCATCATTAGAAATTCGAGAATCAATAGATAGAATATGCAATTGATCTGCAGAAGATAGATTCTTGTCCACTACTCGCCAACATATTTTTTGTTCTTCTTGATATCCAATCCTGGAAAATTGTTCAGAAATTACTATCATCCGATATAATTTTGTTTTTGGCACCTTTTTTAGGTCAACCTCAGCAACAATACCAATTCTTTCAAGATCACGGATACAATCTTCTTTAAATTCATTGACATTAAACATAATCTATCCTTGTTTAGCAGTTACTTTGGGTTTTTGTTGAGGCTTATGATACTCGCATTTTTGATCACGTTTTACTACTTCCCCAGATAAGGCTTTGACAAGTTCATCTGTAATTTTACCACAACCCTTACCTGCATACCCTTTGAGATCTATTTCGGTTGTTCCATCTGGATTTATGATAATTTGTATTTCTTTTTTCATTTATTTCCCCGTTATTGCTTTCTGAATTTTTAACATAGAAGATCGAGAAGCAAACCTTAAAACATATACATGCACTTCTTCTCCCTTATCACATTTGCACTCAATATTAACCGAAGGATATTTAGCAAAAGTATCTTTAATTATGTACAAATCATTCACCCACATTTCGACCCAGATTGTGATATAAGGGAGGCGGCAGGAGTTGTGATCTCCCTCACAACTCCACCTAGTTCTATAAATAGAAATTGATTTTGCTTTATGTATCCGTGTTCCCTGAGTGAAATTTTTCAGCATTTGCCACTCCGAATTTGTTCTGCCTCTTTAATCCCAATCGCTTTGCATGTCACTAACACAAATGTATCTATACACAATTTTAACAAATAAGACTCACCACTATACTGCCGACACCAATACATACAATTATACAAATCAGACAGCATTAAATAGGTAATCCCTTTTCGCTGATTTAATACTTTTTGAACAGAAGTCTTATCTACGCTATTCGATATGTAATAACTGGTAAACCTGGAGTCCAAATCCTCAATCGTCATCTCTCCCTTTTTAATACTCTCCAACTTACTCGGAGTCATTTTTTTAAATCCCAATAAAGCTTTTTGAGCTTCCGTAAAATTCAATTTTCTATCAGTAACGTCTTTCCACATCATTAAGAACTGATAATGCTGCAATAAGGCTCCAAAAAGCTTCATAATGCGACCATAAAAGCTCTCTCCAACCTCTCCCTTGCCTTCCGCATAAAATTTAGAAAGAAGATCTAAACTTTTGTCAATCTCTTGCAAATCCAAAGCTTCAATCAAATCCCAAGTTCTATCTACATAATCTACATAACAACAAGCTTCTGCATCTTCTATTTTAATATGCTTCCCTGTTTGATACACCGAAATCTTTTGAACAACATTAGATAGAGTGTCTAGATTTTTACCTTGAAGTTCCACTATTCTCTTGGCAACTGACCCTTCTATTTCTTTCCCACATTCTGCAACAACTTCTTTTACCCATCGCGTTGCCTCTAATTCAGATTTTGTATCTGTTGGATGTTCATAAATTTTACCTTTATCTTTAATGGTTTTATAAAGTTTACTGGTTTTACCAGTGATCCATTGTTTAGATCCTGGCTTTGTATATCCAAATGGTCCCCAAAAAACAACTATATTCGAGCTATCAATATATTTAAGATAATCACCTATAATAGCATAATCATCAGATAAACCTATAATTTTAAACACCCTTGGACGAGAATCAAATAGATCTACAGAACGTAATAAATTTACTATATCTAGCCCTGTGCTCCATTTGGAGGTAGTGGTAGAGACAGGATTAGTTCCACAGAAAATAGTTTGTATATTAGGATCTTCTCCCGTTTTATTTTTGATATGTGAAATAATTTGATTCAAAGATTGAATACTTTGACGCTGATTACCAGAAATAGAGAAAATAGGCTTCATGATTCATTTTGAAAATTAAGCAGTTCGTTCATTCTGTCGTTCATTAATTCTAAACCTTCGATCTCAGCAAGTATTCCTTTAGGATATTTGGTTGAGAGATAATTGTTTACTCTTTCTTGCAAGAATTTAAGTTCTTGTTCTTCTTTAATAAGAAGATTACCGCTTTTATGTTTCTTATAGAGTAATTCAATTCTACGAGCATTCTCCTTGTTGAACTGATCATTTGATCCAATTGGAGTTGCATATTGCATTTGAGCTTCAAGAATAAGTTCCGCAATTTCAGATATTAATTCGTCGTGAAGTTGCTCTGATTCCACTCGAACAAACTTATCAACAATATATTCCGCTGTTAAAATTGCACCGAAATTTTGCTGATTTTTAATCATTATCCCTCTTCCTCTTCTACATTTTCTCTCATAGATGCGAAAAAGAACGACAAACTACAACCATCAGGTTCATCTTTTACTACGGGAATGCCATTCTGATCTGGATCTCCTAAATCTGCATCTCGGACATTGACTGTTTTTTCTCCAATGAAATAAAAACGCAGATATGGATGTCTAATTACATGAGCAATCGACCCAAGCCATAAATGAGCGTAAGACGCTCGATGTTGAGGATAATTATTCAAATCAAAATATTTACCAGGCACTTCATATTCACACTGAAATCTACCTTGATCCGCAGTAATCTCAAATTTTACAACATCCGTATCACTAGGAGCCTCCAAAAAACAAGAATGACATTTTGATCCCTCTTCTTCTCTTTCCTTATCCCTCAAAACTCCCAGCAACGCAGATACTTCTGACAAGTCATCAATTTTAATATCAAGACAAGCCTTAGCCTCTTCGGCTCTATAAGCGTGTGTTTCATATTGCATATAGTCAACATCGGGTTGACCCCGAACTAGCATCTCCACATTATTCGCTTTAATCCATAAAACGTCTTTATCTTTCCACACCATTTCAACAGTTTTTGAATCACCAACCAGACCAGCAATCACCAACGCTTGATCACTCAATAATGTACGTTCTGTCGCTGCCTTGGATTTATCATTGCTATTGCGAGGAAAACTGAATACCGCAAATACAGAACCATCACCGCAAATCAATCGTGTTTCTTTCCCCTTCCAATGGAATAAGATGACCTGATTTTTGGGGTCATACGTAACAGGACATCGAAAAGGAGCTACAGTTTTTATTCCTTTAACAAAGTGTTCTGTTTCGAAGAAAAAGGATTCGCCATCAGGTCGTTTTACTTTATCGCTGGCATGAATTTGGCTTTCACGTGGCAGTTTGACTATTTTTTTGCGTTTGGAGATAGTGTCTCGAATGCTTAACGTTTTTCCATCATCGAACAACTCAATAGGAATTACAGGAGTGTCCGTTGTGATATTTTTAACAGAATCACGAAATTTGATAGCATCTACAGTACAAGATCCTGGCTCACAGTTCTTAATATTGGGATCATCGAGATCACTTAGGTTACAATTAACGATGATAAAACCATTAGAAGTAGTAAATTGAACTCCTGTTTTTTGGGCATTAATTGAGATTCTACCTGTAAAATTGAAATCTGGAAGTAGAGACTTGGTTGCTCCAGAGTGCATTTTTTCAAGTACGTCCATTAATAGATTTTTTGCTATTTTAACTTTCATTTTCTATCCTTTTGTTGTGATATCGTCGAAGAGCCACTTATAAGTTCTGATGCCGCCAATGGCACCAACAACCAAACGAGCTTTGCGGGATCGATCTGAAAATTTGGTAAAATCCATTATGCCTCTCCACAAAAGAACCTCAAGTTGCTCTAAGATTCCCAATTATACCATTATTTTTTTAAATGTCAACCATTCAAAAATGCAGCCCTAAGACAAGCCGGAAACCTGTCCTAAGGCCACATTTGAAATGCTTCTTTCACACTACCCAATATATTGTACAATAGATTTAGAAGAAAACAACTTTTTGCGGAGAAAAATTATGACCTCAAACAACTTAACCATCAAACTGGTACGTCACGGACAGTCTCAATCCAACACCAAAGAAGTTGAAGCTACTTTTATCGGAGATCATAATGTAGCTCTAACTCCTTTCGGAGAAGAACAAGCAAAAAATGCTGGGAAAACATTGGTCACAGAAGGCTTTTTCGAAGAGCCAAATCCTATTATCTATTGCTCCCCATATAAAAGAACTCGACAAACCTGTCAATTAATTTTAAGTCAATTCTCACGCGAACTAATTTTAAATAAAAGAAGCCTAAAAATTTACGAAGATCCCAGATTACGAGAAGTAGAACGAGGATATAACAAAGCAGAAAATCATGATGAAATCATTGATTGTATGCGGGCCACTCATGGAAAATTCTTCTATCGCCTTAATCAAGGAGAAAGCCCCGCAGATTGTTATGACAGAATTTGCACATTTTTAGAAAGTTTAATGCGTCAAGTGAATCGTAAAAATGCCGAAAAAGTGCTCATTGTCGCCCACGGCATGACAATACGGTGTTTCGTAATGAGATTTCTCCACTTGACAATCGAAGACTTTGATGCTATAAGACTACCTAAGAATGGAGAAATAGTTACGATAGCACAAAATTTAGAAACCCCAGTATTTACATCTGGGGATTGGGGAACTACAGGAGTATCATTGTATGATTAATATATTGGACGGCAAATTAGTTCTTAATTTTGAAAATATCCAATACTGGCATTATGTAATCGGAATCGCAGTTATATCAGTTATATATGGATACATCACTCACCTGCACTCTGTAACTCAAATACATAAATATAACAAAATATCAACAGATCCTATCTCTGATCCAGAGATTGTTCTATTACTGTTAACTAGAACTATTATAGGATTGCCATGGCGAATTTTGCTATTATGCGTCGGAATATTATCATTGATACTTCTCTCAATAGGAAAAGCTCAACTCAGATCAAACTATGTATTAAATATAGCCATTCAATGGCACTGGAAACCTCATGATATTCGATTGATCATGGATGAGCTTGATATATAGAAGATCAATCCCAATTTTCTGCTTGTTCTGTTTTCTTTCCTTGACGAAGCCAACGCTCATAATCGTCAGCATAAATACCAGCACGACCATCCTCTAATCCCATACAAGTCTGGCCATACATCCACTCTGCAAAATGCTCACATTCTTCTTTTGTATGAACTTTCTTCACCATATCGTAAGTAACTACAGGATACTCTCCATATGCCATGATATACTCAGATGTGGATATTCTTGTCCCCGCGATTTTAGGGACAGCAACTTTTGTTGTCCATGTTTTCTTTTGATCTCGAAGAACCACAGGTTTTAGTTGCAACCTTATTATGATATCAATAGCTTTACAAATTGCAACCGCTGTAGTATAATCACGATTTTTAGTAGCTATATCCGCTTGACCCGAAAGCCAAATCAAAGCTTCTTCAGTAACCTTAACCTCAACTTCAGGATCTTCATCTCCCCCCCCCAAGAGATGCTGGATATCTTCTCTAATTAATTCAACATTAATGTTTAGGTTTTTTAAAACTTGAAATGCAATGCCCTCAACCCTAATTAAACCAAGTAACAAATGTTCTGTCCCTATATAATTATGATTAAGACCTCTTGCTTCTTCCATCGCATACTCAATAACCTGTTTAGCATGAGGTGTTTGAGGTATTCTGCCCATATTCATCATTTCAGGGCCTACTTTTACCAATTTCTCAACGGCAACTCGCACCGTTGATAAATCACTTATTCCCACTCTTTTAAGGACACTACATGCTACTCCAGATCCTTCTTTAATAAGACCTAAGAGAAGATGTTCTGTTCCAATATGATCATGATTAAACCGTGAAGCTTCTTGGTTTGCAAGAGCCATAACTTTACGAGATCTATCTGTAAAATGTTCAAACATAATCTAAAACTCCATTTTGATGCTTGCTGATAAATGCTTCTATTCCATCTGCCCCGAACCACGAAGACCCATTTTTTTCCCGCAAAAATGGCAAACCACACCAATCTTCTAAAGAAAGAGGAACAGAATAAAGTTTAACTGCAAATCCTAAATCTTCAATTCTTTTCTTAAATTTCGTCAATGAACTATGATTTTTCCCTGAAATCGTAACTATCTCCATATTACTCCCTAAGTTCCTTCTCTTGTTTTTGCCTCTATCGTTATACAATTTTTGCAAGTTAATGTCAAGTCCGTAACCTGATGTTTATCCGAGATCCATTGTCCGGTGCATATTTTTCGCACAAGCCCTTTATATTCATTCCTTTTCGTGCGAGTTTCGGCCAGATGTATATTTCCATTTGCACTCTTTACATGTATCATTGTATTATTCTCCTATCCCATTTTTAAGAATTTTTTTTGCTTCTGCCACGTTATCATAATTCAAGTCTCCACTAAGTTTTGCAAGAGCATTCTGCATATGCTCAAGTAAAGCTAAACGTTTTTGCTGTAAATATGAACTAAAATAATCCTCAAAATCAACCTCGGCTTTTTCTTTTTCTCCCCAAAGTGCATTCCAAATTCTCATCGCTTTACTACTACCATCAGGACTACGTGATTTTATCACTTCTTTGTCTTTTCCTATAATTACAGAGGCTTGATCAATAATATCTTTATAATTAGGATGATTTGAAGCATCTGCACATAAAAACAAGTATAACTCATTTTCGTAATACACCACTGCCTTAATACCTTGCAAATCAAGTTGTTTTGGAGAAATAATTCCATGATTTTCTCTATTTTTTTTACAAAGTTCTGCACCGCTCATATTTTCTCTCCTATTTATAAACATACGAATCACATAACTCTAATACCATTCGAACTTTCTTTAAGTCAAACAAACGATCCTGATTAGATCTAACTTTGGTTTCCATATCCAACCATACTCGACAATCTGTATCCTCAGGAGTTTTAGTTGCTTCATTAATTTTAATTATTTCTTCCTGCAAATTATCTGGACCTAAGCCACCAGCATATCCATGATACAACCACTCTATCGGTAATGGAGGACTATAGGCATAACCAGATTCGTGATACTTAGGCTTAGGCCATTCTTTAGGAGATATGCCCGTCCCACTAGAAGTATCAAATAAAGGAACTGCATCTATTACATTCTCATGTTCTGTATTCCCATAAACTGATTCAAAATGCTTATTCCCTAATGCTCCATCTATCTGAAAAATCCATTGCTTTTTACCAGTCATATGTTCTAATATCGTCATCATTTCTATAAATCTATATGGATTACAAGGATTCTTTTCCGCATGAAAATTTAATTGAACTCGTTGAAAACCATCAAGCAAAGATTCAGGAAATTCAATTTTACCAAGAAGAAGATTACGAACCCATCCTCCACAAATATGCAAAGATAACTTTAAATTATGATTTTGTGCATATGATTTTAAATCATCTATCCATTCTAAAGAAGGATATCTATTTCGACCTCCATTCAAAGTTCGCGGAGAAACTAAAATACCCCATTCTACATAAGTTTGGCCAGAATTATCTACAAAATCAGTAGCAATTTTAGCTAAATTAATAGGATGTATACTATTATCTGCACCAGTAAAAGTTATTCGATCAAGTTTCATGGTTTATCCACACTTAGAAATTTTCAGACCTAATCCTCCTGCATACTGTCTCATAAAATTTTCTAAAATCTGATCCTGCATCAACTATATCGCCGCAATGTGTTTAATCAAAGATTTCGGATTCCAAATAGAAGGTGCTTTTTTCATGGATTATGCCGCATCTGGATGCACAGTTAGAGCTTTAATAACTTCATCAATAGACTCTGCCACAGCATAACTTCCATTTGTGGTATAGATTTTGGTGGTTCCTTTTTTTGTTTGTTTAACCGCAATTACTAAATTGGCATTAATATAGATATTCGAATCAAGAGATGATGTACTCAAGCTTGAGATATTCTTTGGATCAGTAAATTTTATCAGTAATGGTGGCGTATGAAAACTCATTTTTAATCTCCTAATTATGCTTGTTCAAAAGTTAAATAATATTCTTTTCCCAATTCAAATTGCTCTGCTGCAGCAAGATTAATACATCCCAATTCTAATTTGCCACTTGGACTTGCATTCCAAAATTTAGTGTTCTCATGATTCGGGTCTCCATTACCGTAAACAGGAGACATAATAATCGTTTGCATCTCAACCGGCTTATAAATGGGACTGCCTAATTCATTTTTTTGCCCACTATCACGCATCGTCAATTGTCTGCGAACTTCATCACATTTAAATTTTGCTTTTACCATTTTTAAACCTTTCTAAATATTAACCTTTAGGTGGATTTGGATCATTGCCAAATGAATCTTTCTTACGAATTTTGCCATCCTTACCATGAATGACTAATTCTGCCTTAGATTCTTTAGCTAATGTTCTACCAACTTGTATTGCTTCTTTTTGAGTAGCAACATGAGTTACAAGAACTTTATTATGGATTACTTCCCACAATTTACTATTCTTATCTGGAGTGATATGTACTTCATTTTTCTTTGCCATGATTATTTCTTCTCCTTTTCACGAAGCCCAAATTTACTGCGATTTTGATCTATATAATAATTGTTCACAAATGGGTCTTGTTGACCGTATATCCCCTCGTGATTTTTCCTGACTACTTCCTTAAACAATTCCTTAAATTTACGTTTAAATTCCTCTTCTGCCTCGTTTATACTGCTCATACGCGTGTAATCAAACTCATGATCAAACATTATTCGATTTCTTATCTGAGTTGAAGGACAAATGAATTGCAACTCTCCCTTAGTCCAATACCCCCCTTCCATACAACCATGTGGCTCAACATAGTGATATAACTGAATTGCTGTTAATTTGTATATGCTGTGTTTTTTATTACAGCACACACAAGGAATCATTTTTCGCTTATTTTTTTCATCAATCATCTGAAGAAGTTTACGTTCCTGTTGATGCAATTCTTTAAGTTGAGTATTTAAGTTCATCTTATTTTTTACTTTCTTACTTTTCTTATTCGAGATTTGCTACCAAAAATCAACATTTACACCTAAATGTGCAGATTTTGACTTTATGCGACTGAGCGCATTATCTGTCGATTTAATTGCATATTTCTTATCAGGGAATATTTTATTCAGTTCTTTAGTTATTTCTTGATAACTATTTTGTCCAACATACAACTTAAACACTTCTTGTTCTAATTTAGACAATTGAGCCATTAATTTACTGGTTAATAAATCATTACATTCCGTTCTTTCTAAATCATCAGGAGGTTCTTCCCTACTGATTAAATTATTGAGAGACAGATCATTATTGCCTTTTTCTCCACGGTCTTCATCGAGAGACAAGCTTTCATTCAGTACTCTACGTTTCTGTTGACTGCTTGCTTTGATGATAGAAAACAAATGTCTCTTCATGCAAAGAATAGCAAACGACCGAAACTTTCCTCTAGTTGGGTTAAAATCTTCTATTGCTTTAAAACGTAGAGCGAATAGACATTCTTGTTCAATCTCATCTGCATCACATCCTGGTATTCTGTATTTGCGTTCAAAAAGGGTTATATAACTATTCAAATATTCACGGATTCGTCGAAACGACTCCTCACAACGATCTTCTTTGATTTTAACCACCAAATTGATGATTATCTTTTCGTCTGCTTGTCCCGCTGCATTTAGAGGGACATCCATTCTTGTATAATCCTCCGAAGTTAGAACCACACATCGAAGGCATTATACAAGAACTAAATTTTAATCGTATATTTCTTCTCCTAAAGTTTTTTCTGCTAATGCCACAAATGAGCCATATATGTCGGCATTCCATTTCGTGAAATCGTTATCTATTTTGAATTTTTCCTGAATTGCTGTTAAACAAGTTTTTTTAGATGAAAACCATTGAATTTGAGCATCATAAGATTTTCTTAGTTGTTCTAATTCACGCCAATCATCACAGCCTTGCAAGGAGTCGCATCCACTACAAGACCCCCAAGAATAATTAATAAATCCATATTCCAGCTTATTTTTAAAAATGATTAAGGATTGTCCTTGCCAATCATCTTCGCGATAAGAGGCTAAAATTTCGTAGCCGAGAGAAGTAAACAATGGATAATAATCTGACATTCCATGATTAAAATCTTTTGTTCCATATGCCTCTTGTAATATTTTCAATATAATCTCCAAAGGTTTGGTTTGAGCTACGCAAATAGTGTCATTATGAGCCCCTCCATGACGTAATAACATTATTTCATGAGTCTCCCAATCTTTGCCAAACCCAGAAGAATTCCATCCAAAAGATAAAGCAACTCCGCCAGGTTTCAACAATTTAGCTAAAGGAATTCTGACTTCTTTATACAGAGACCCACTTTGTGTGTCTTTCATAGTAACTTTACGACCAATTCCCTTATAGCATTCAGATATTTGCCGTGGGGAATAAGGAGGATCAAACAGAACAGCATCTACTTTATTGTCCCATTCTGGCAATAAATCATAGCACCATTCAATTGCATCTTTTCCTCCATGAGCGAGATCATTACGAAGATTCGCTATTGTAGATTTTCCACTAAATGGATCTGCTATATTTGTGCCAGGTATTAGCCATCGTCCAAGAAATTCTTTTACTGGGTTCATCTCAAATGTCCACTTATTAGGCATGCACCAAGCAAGAGTAAGTTTAGGTTCGATTAGTATCTCCAGACAAAAGGAATATAACCAGGAGAAGAGCAATAATTGCTCCTAAAACAATATATCCCATCAACATCCTCCATAATAATGAGCAATACATTCAATAATAATTCCAACATCAGAATCATACCATCCAGAAGTAGAAAGTGCATTAATTTCCATAACTGATAATTTACCTTGACTTTCCGCTATATCTAGAACATATAAATCATCAGGCGACCAACCTACCTTATAAGCATAGAATCCAGCAGTATCTTTTACATCTATTGGGAAGAATGAATTTGGATCAACTCCCAGTCTATTAGTCACTAGATCAAAACTCTTATATTGAGAGCCTGTGATACATTTTCCTTGGGAGATAATACAACGATATTCTCGATCTATGTGTTTTACTGAATCAAATAGAACAAGTTCATTTTCTTTCATGGCTTCGGAGAAGAAGGATATTTCTTCCGCAAAATTTTGTTGTGTGAAAATGCCACCTGATATAGATCCGGTTTTAAATCCTTTATCAGGACGCATAAAAACTTGACCCCCGTAGTCATCAAGTATTGCATCTTTTTCTGCGATAAATTCTTTTAGAGTTCTTGTAATTGTATTTTTATTAAATAATATCTCTTTGAAATATGGATAATAAACATGACAATCAAAATTAGGGAAATTAGCCATACATAACCAATTGGGATTCTTATGTTCTTTTATTTGGGCAATCCATTGGAGAGATCCATAACAGAAATAAGGAGTGTGCGGTTTTACATATTTCAGATGTAATGCAAAAGGAATATTTTTCTTCTCAAGAGCAGCAATGAGTTCTACTTCATTATCCAATTCGATTAAAAAGTGCAATTTTGATATAAAATCCATTGTATTTGTCCTATTACAGTGTATAATATTTTCGCAACAATTACAAATTAAAAAAGGGAAAAATGATTGAATTTTGGGATACCAGTCATAGAGAAGGCATGAACGCCATGTTTTCTTCGTGGATAGGAATAAATCCTTCTATCGAAGTTAAACCAACCATTCCCGATTACGTATACATTGATAAAATTAATTCTTTACTTGATCAAGCTCATTCTTATATACGAGAATTTAGAACTATTATTAAAGTAAATAATAAATACATTTTCATGGATGCGGTTGATAGACCTGTATTAGCCGCAGAAAGTTATAAAGTTCCATTTGATTTAATATGTAAATTCCAATTCGATCCTACTCCAGGAGCTTATGCTCATTCTATTGCTCCTGTTGTTCCATTTACATATACTTTGCGTAAATATAATATGGATTTTATCTATAAAAATAGAGAACTTCGCAAAGAGATTATGAACAACAAACAATTTACTTCCTCCATATACTGGGGAGGGGGGATGAAAAGCAATCGACATGTTAGACGTAAACTCAGACATTCTCTTACAGTTCAAGCAAAGAAAGCTATTTGTGCCACATTAGGATACGATGATTATATGAAAATGATGGCCACTACTCTTGCAGGGGTTGCAGTAAGTGGCAGAGGAGATTTCTGTTATCGGGATATTGAATTGGCAGGAATGGGAACTCCTTTCTTTCGTCAAAGCTTTGCTAATATTACTCGTAATCCTAGAATCCCAAATATACATTATTATTCCATTAATGGAGGTCTTCAACAAACTTTACAACATTATATAAATTATTTTGAACCCAATGGAGAATTACGGAATTTCACACCAGAAGAATGGGATAAACATTGTGAAATCTCTAATAACAGTATGAAGTGGTTTGATGAAAACAGTAGTCCAGAAGGATCGTTTAAAGTGTTTTGTGAAATTTTGGAAGAAAATAACATCATTTAAACTCGCGAAGAAATTTTACGCAATTTTTTTATCATTTTATTCCATTGAGTGTCAAATTCTTTCTGAGAGCATTCTATATAATTATCATCGTGATGCCAATAATCATTAGGATCAACGATAATTTTCCCATCTTTATCTGTTTGAAAAGAGACGACGATCAGATCATTATTCTTAATTTCTTTCACATATATATATAGCCACCAATAATCATTCTCATTTTCTGGGGAGGAATATGAATTTTTATATTTAAAATATGATCCCACATACTTCTGAATTTCTTTGCTCTTTTCTATATCTATTCTTTCTTGTAGAACATTTCTTATATCATTTAATTGATTTTCTAAATCGATTGTAGAAGCAGCTTTATCTATTTTAGTTTGCATGTTCAACCTTTCTGAAATACTAAAATGCTCTCCAAAAACCACGCCTGAAGAACTATATCTAAACTTTGTCCATACTGTATCGCAGTACGTGCTTCAACTAAATTCCGAATAATTGTAATAAGAGACTGCATCTTAGCTTTGAACGGTTTAAGTAGTTCTTTCAATCTCGCCTTCTGCTCTTCATTTAATGTGATAAAGTTAGTAGCAGATTTTGCAGAAGTCGCTACTAAAATATTCCTCAAAACCTCCGATATACCATCAAATACCTGCGAAGCTCCCATCCCCGCAATTAACATTTGATTAATAATAGTAAATCCAGCAGTAGCATCAGGAGAACCCTCTTTACAAATCTGATCCATCAAATCATAAAATAATGCTTCTGGTACTGTTCCAAAAGCTATTTGAGCCTGATCAATAGATATTCTATCTCTGCCACAAAAGTCAACTAATTTCTCCAAATTCTGCAATGCATTACGCATACTGCCTTCACTAAGTTTTGCACATAAATTCAATGAATCTGCATCTATCCCTAAATTTTCTGATTTAGCTACTTGAGTGAGATGATTAACAATTTCTCTCCAATAAATTTTCTTAAATTCATGTACTTGACAACGAGACATAATTGTTCCACGCATTTGCTGAGCCTCAGTCGTACATAAAACAAAACGAACCCGTGGCGGAGGTTCTTCTAATAGCTTCAATAATGCTTCTTCTGCTTGAGGCGTCATCCTATGACAGTTAGACACCAAAATGTTGTCTGCAAAATAATTCTTATTTTGCTCATTATCTGCTTCAACTTCAAGATTATAAACAAATTCATCAAAACAATCAATTGGTTCTATAGAAATAATTTCACCTAACAAATATTCACCTCTTGTTTCATTAAAAATTCCTTGACTTCTTCTATAAATTCTATAGGCTCTTTGCAAAGAGGATATAGATTCCCTCTATGAAAATGATCATCTTCACCACCAATATAAAGTTCATCATTTATACTATATATTCGAGTACGCAACCATTCTTTAAAATTTCTATTTAACATTCCTAAATAGTGCATTATTTTGTTTTTATCAAAACAAAAATCACGAACAAGAGGTTCATAAATAGTTCGATCTTTCATTTCCAGCGAAGTAAGATATAAGCAATCATATCCAATGCATTTGTAATCTTGAATTGTTTCTTCTATTTCTTCCAATGTATGCCAGTATTCAGTGTCACCAACTTCAACTACCTTTTTTGTTCCTCTTAGAAGGAAATCTGGATTCTTTTTTCGGCTTCGAGAACATCCAATAGTAAAGAAAAGTGAACCATCTCCTAAATAGCTTAAAGCTGGGATATTCAATTCCATGATTTTAATTTCGAAACTGGTAGGTTTCCACTCCATTCCTTTTCCTCTTAGAGGAGCTTGCATGAATCGTTTAATACGAGCGTCTTTTTCTGCGGGATGCTCGTCCCAATATTTTTTATTACTAATTTGGCTCTTTTTTCTCGATTCGGCAGAAAAAATCGGATGATCAGGAGTCATTCGCTCCGAAATACCTCTACACCACGCAGCATAAACTTCTGTATTGCTTCGAAATTTTTCGAATCCTATTCTCCTAGCTTCCGGATCAATTGCATATTCTTCTGGATATTTTCTTTGGAAGGTATGAAAACAATCATCGTCACAAAACTTACGATTCTTACCAGTTGGACGAAAAATTGTTCCACATTCTTTACAAACATAATCTGGGAGTTTCCTAAGTGACTCTCGCATAGACTGATAGGATTCTTCATACACTTCCGGATGTAGCTTTCTATAAGTTACATAACATTCTGTAGAGCAATACTTATTATAATGACAAGGAGTTGAACCACCACATTGTAAACAAGGATCTGAGGGCAGCTTCCTTGAAGCGTTCCCTTCAGCTAAAGCTGCGAAATAACCAGAATATTCATCCTTGTGAGCATGTCTATAAATCATCGTACAAGAAGGCGTGCAAAAAATCCACTTACATTCTTTACCGCAATTTTTGCAATTACTTTGAGTTGCGATTCTTCTTTTGATTTCATCTCTATGAACATTATAACACTCTGTAGTGCAGAATTTATTACGTTTTCTTCGAGTCTTTTTACCACATTGAGCACAGATTTTTAATGGATTCTCAGAAGCCCTATACTTCATCCCGCAGGAAGTTGAGCAGAATTCTTTTGTACATTTTTCCCCGCATTTTTTACATTGCGACATGGCGTTTCCTCCAAATATTTATCTACAATGCGACGAAACATTTCAGAAAAAGTAATTCCAAGACCATTTGAAATTACCTTGACAGATTCATGTTGCTGTTCTGTCAGATAGATGTTTGTTCGCTTCATAAACAATTATACGCCATTACAATGTATGTTCCTTTTATTTTACAAAAACTTTTTTCCCAACAGTAAGATCTTGAGCCTTAACTTTTTCAATGTTATCCTTTTCTGACACAAAAACAGAATGGTTTCCAGTAATCCTTACAGAATGAATATTTCCATCCTCATCTCTAATTTTGATCAAATACATTTGTTTGTCATTGGGAATCTTTATATATCGACTAATTTTTTGCTGGAAAATATTTCCTGTCTCAATATCCCTGCTAAAAACTTTATCGCCAAATATCTCACTATCACCTCGAAATGCTTGTTCAACTAACATTCCAATGGGGAGATTAGTTCCATCAGCCATAGAGACTAAAGAACCAAATGGTAAACATTCGTCTATTATAAAATATTTTGTTTTAGCTCCTTCCATAGGAGAATAATTTGCTGCAGTTTTAAGTTCTCTAATTTGTTCTACCTTACCAGCACTGCTTGCAGCATCTATTTCAAGAATATCTCTATGATTTCCTGAAAAAACTATTTTACATAAATCACAATTACCACATGGATTTAACCCTGGCGATGTTAAACAATTTTCTGATGCGGCCAAAATACGTCCTGTCGAGGTCTTACCCGAACCTTTGTTACCGATGAACAAATATGCATGATGTAGCTTCTTCTGAGTAATTGCATTACTAAGAGTTTGAACCACTACAGGCTGACCGACCACTTCTGCTAAAGAATGAGGTCTATATTTTCTTGCAAAAACCATATTTTATTTCCCTGCCAAACACAAGGCATCTACATTCTCAATAGACTCAGGCCAATCAGCCGTAGCATGATCTATCGTAAAGCCCGATGAATCATATCGCATATAATGAGTGTGACCCTCTTCTTTACGAATTAATTCAACAGGACGACCCCAAATCTTAAAAATATAACCTAAAGTCTGCTCCCCATACTTAATATCAACATTTGTCGCATCATCTCTCAAATGCTCTAATCTTAATGTCCCATCAGAATCTACTCTACGAACTACAATCAGTGGCACTCCATAATTATTACGAGATCGAGCCATAGCATTCACTACGTCTTTGACATTTTTTGCTCGTACCTGAGTTGTCTTATTAATAACTAGCTGTTCATCTATAGTATGACTACCTAAATCGCGATCCCCTGATTTATCTACCCGCTTTGCTATATCTTCTTGAATTTTATAATCATCCTTATACTCATCAGGACTACCATAAGCGAATAAGTGCAACTCATCACAAAGTTTTTCAGTCAAATATTTACGGAAAAGAGAAACATCATCTTCTTCATCTATCACTTGTAATACTTTTTGAGCACCATTAACCGTTACAGGAATCTTCTTCCCCCATTCATCCTCATAATGTCCCACTTCAAAATACTTATCCCAACGTTCCTTAATATCTCTCAACAACCGAAAGCCTACATAATAAGGATTCAGGCGAGTAGCATAATGGAAGAGATTCGGATTAGCTTTAATACTGGGGTGCCAATCCTTAATTTTACGTCCAGTAGGTCTTCCGTTATGGTCATATTCTGGCTGTTCTACTTTAAGATGCATCTTCAACCCAGGTTGTACTACTTTTTCATGTAAGGTCAAGAAATCTAAATGCTCCTCAGAAGTTAGAGGATATTTAATGTCTTTGACGCCATAGTCGTTGTCATTCCCAAGAAAGTATTGATGCATTAATTCTGCGTGAAAATATGAGGCACAACCTTCATTCGCGATCTTTGTTCTATATTGTGCAAAAAAATAATAAGATTCTCGTCGTACAATTTCGATAATATGCTTTTGCCAATCTTCAAGCGGAGCATATTCTCCCAAAAACCACAGTAAATCCTTTTCTGGAGAAGGAGGAATATGATGCCCCTCTACAACCCTCTTAACCAAAGGCTCTTGATTAGGAACTAAATCTTCCCACTCATTTGCTTTGCGTTCTTTGTAGGCGATATGGTGTTTAGGATAACGACTTCTTTTTAGCTTTTTATAAACATCTATATGATGTTCTATCGCCAATACTGCATCAAGCCAATCATCTACTGCATCATCTCCATATTCTTTTCTGTACTCGTCTACAATATCTGCATGTTGCTTGGCAACCTGAATCATATTTTGTTCATCTGCATTACGGAACATAATATTATTAGCAAAAAATGAACTATGAGCCAGGCAATGAACACATATCATTAGATTCGCAGTATCAGTATTACTATTATCTAAAAATGCATAAGATGGGTCATTATTTAAAATAAGCTCATATATCTTACTAAACCCCATCTCTGATTGGTTATTTTGATAAGTCCAAAATTTTCCGTGAGCCCAGTGAGAATATCGTGTAGGCAATCCATAACTTGCTACTTCCGTGATAATCGACGTGGGGACTTCCAAAAAATGAACATCGTAAGGCTTCAACCCAGCAGCCTTTGCAAGACGTTCGAGTTCATCAAATCGTTCTCTTAATTTTTCACTGGCCATAGATCACATTTTCAAGAATTGACTTTAAGAAATTTTTGCAACGTATTTATCACATCTGACATTTCAACAATTGTAGAAACTAGAATACGAGATGATTTTTTCTTCACATTTTTCTTCAAGAGAGTATACAATTCACTTTCAGGTTGACCACTAAAATTAATTTCTGTATATCCAAACAAATTCACCCCAAGACCCAACAACTCCATCACTAAATCTACGCATTTATGTTCATCTCCCCAAGAATCCCCATCAGAAGCATGAAAACAATAAATATTCCACATAGATTGAGGATAGTTATGTACTATAATATCCTTACACAATTCATAAGCTGCCGAAACTCTGGTTCCGCCATCTTCAGAAATGGTAAAGAATTCTTTCTCGGTTAACTCTTTAGCATTAAAATCATGAGCAATGAATCGAATTTCTACTCGGTCATATTTTTTTCGCAAAAATTGAACAAGCCAAAAATACAACGCCTTGACAGCATAAATCTTTGTATCATACATTGATCCGCTTCTATCACACATCAATAATACAACTGCATTAGAGTGTTTTTCTTTTGAAACCTCCCACGTCTTAAATCTTAAATCATCTTCATTCATTGGCACATTTGATTTTCTCATTTGTGCCCGTCTCTTAATCAATGCCAATAACGTTTGTTTCTTATCCAGACATCCTAAGACTCCTACTCGTTTACGACGATCTGTATATTCGAGAACCTCAGAAGTGATCTCATTTTTCTTCGTATCATCCAAATCAGGAAGCTCAAGCTCCTCAATCATCATCTCCGTCAATTCATCTATCGTAAATTCCGCTTCATAAACTTCCTGACCAAGTTCATCTCCCGCTTTTGATCCTTTCCCTTGTCCTCCAGAGGGTCTGGATATAATCTCTCCTTCATCTAAATCATTAAATTCATCACGACCAACTTCATCTGCTCGATCAGGATTATGACGAAACCGATATTGATCTAAATATTTGAGCTTGACTTTGACTTTACGATTCCCCTCAGAGGTAATAATATCCTGCTGAGAAATGATATCTTTTAATTGTTTACGAACAGCATCATTAACACGTTTATTATGTCGAACCGCATCTTTTTGTCCCCGATGAATAATATCGTGCGGGTAATCAGATTCAATGATAGTGCTTCCCATTTTACTTTTCGCCTATCAAATGACCAGTTTTCCATAACTCTAGAAAATCAATTTTTTCGTATTCACCATCACGTTCAATTGCAAATACACAATCCTCAGCTATTATCAAAAAATAAACTTGCAGAGAGAGATTCCCTAAAGCATAAGTATATTCCAATTCAACAAAATCTGCATCATCATAAAGATATAAACTTCTTGGAATAAAAGGATCATTATATAACACTTGATCCACTTCAAAATCATCATTTGGAGCATCAAAAGTGATAAAAACCGAATTTTGACAATCCTCCACCCGATCAATAAATGAAGTTTTCATTCCCTTGATCCCTACTCGAAGATCTGTCAAAGGAGAAGCTACAACGTCTCCTTGAAAGTGCCCAGTTCTTTCAAAATAAGCTGAATCTATGTCCGCAACAGGATCAGTTAAAATAGTAAATGTCATATTTATTTATCAAACAAGTGTGAACTTGCATACTTTAATAACGCATTCGCTGCGGCCACCGAATACCCCTGCTGCTCCACCATCCGATCAATAACTTCATTAATTCGTCGCAATTCTTCCACATCTGGATTCCGAGAGCTTACCGTCATCCGAATAACATTCTTACGCTCTTCAAATAATTTCTTCTGAATAGCTTCACGGAGTTGAGCATGTTCAGTGTAATCAAATTTCTTGCCCTTACGAGACGCACTACCTACAGCTCGTAGAATTTCGTTGCGGAAATCCTCTCTACCACTTTGAGAAATTTGGATTTGTTCCTCAATAGAATTCATCAATTTCTCATCCAACTCAGTCTCTTCTCCCGTGACAGGATCTCGTGGTTTTTGACCAGCACAAGAAGCTTCGATTTGATCAAAATAATTCTCACACAAACTCCTTGCTTCGTCCTCGTAACAAACAAAAAAGGCTTTCTGAATGTCATTCTTCAAGAGCAAATTCCATTCTTGACGAGTTGATTCGATGAGAGTTTCATAATAATTTTTACGTTCTTGAGAAAAAGAATCTCGAAGACGAATTCCATTGTTTAATTGACGGAGAACATCAAGAGCAGTAATATAATCTCGTCCTTCATCATGTGCCGTAGAAATAGAAGCAGAAATTTGATCAATAACAAAACGCGGACTGATCCCTGTCATACCTTCACTTGGATTACGTTTCTTCATAGTAGGAACTTGTTCAACCTTATAACCACGCACATGTTGCTTGTCATAAAGTCTCATTTTCTTAATCAACGTCAAATCACCTTGATCGGGAGGAGGACTAAGACGAGTTAAAACAGCAAACATAGCAGCAGCATTAAGCGTTTTGGGGGCAATATGAAAACCACGAAGAGCTTCACTATTTTTGAGAAGTTTTTCATAAATTTTGATTTCATTACTCATGCCGAGATTGTACGGAACTTTCACAATAATCATACGATCGTGATAAGCTTCATACTTTTTCTCGGCCATAAAATTTTTGAACTCTTCTTCATTTGTGTGCAATAACAAAAAAAGATCGCAGTAAATAAGCCCAAATCGAGGTGCTTTGATAGATTTTTCTTGAGTGACAGTTAATAATACGCGAAGAAGTCGCTCGTCGGATTTGAGTATTTCTATTAATTCAACCATACCTCGATTAGCAACATTTAATTCACCATTGAAGTTATACGCTCTAGGATCAGCTTCGTCTCCGAATTCCTGAATTTTAGCAAAATCAATAGAGCCAACGAGTTCTGCTTGATCCTGGCTGTTATGACTAACCAAGCCGTTAGCAACAAATGAAAATTTCGTAGACTTGCAGGATAAATCAACTCCGTGCTTCATCCCAAGATAGGTTTTTTTTCTCATTCTAACCATTCTAAAGGACAGTATAGCATCAAGTCGTCCTAACAATTCAATTTTCTTATCTTGATCAGTCCATTCTACTTGATTTAATTGCTGCTTCCAAGATTCTAAGGTGGGACGAGTAGGAGTTCTGTTATTTTCGGTTTCAATACAATATCTTCCATCAATGAAATATCGTGTCCCTTTAGTGTATTTTCTAATCTCTTGAATGAAGGGACATAAAGATCCAAAGAATTCATCTTGGGGGCCATGTTTTGCTACCTTAAGAGATTCATCGAACTGACGATCATGCGAAAATAGAGGAAATAGATTAGCCACTTCATAAACCCCATACCCTTCACATATAACTTTATATTGAATATTTCGTGGATATTTTTTATTTCGACCCTGTTCTATATGAGTCAAAATTCCAATATTCAAAAGCATAGATTGAACATCCATTGCTAATCGTAAAGAACAAGTACCATATGCGAATCTGGCAGTATTCGTTTTTGTTTTCTTATTAATACGGTATCCTATTGATGCATCTCCTAAGAAAAGTCCTTCCAAGAAAGCGAAATAAGACTCTTTTGAAGATTGCAATATTACATTTGGAACTTGTTTTTCACATGCCCCCACTGCCATCTCGAATTGATATTCAAGCCAATTAGATAAGGTCTTTTTAAGACTACACCCAATAAGTTTCTTTGTTTCCGTGAGAACATTTCCTACTTGAACAGATACTCTACGATAACTTAATGTAGGTTCTATTCCAAATTGATTTTTTACAAAAATATTAAATCGTTTAACCAGTTTAGAACTAGTATTATGATAAAAGAAAGTCGGAGATTTCTTCTCCCCATAGGAACTTTCTGCAATTAATCCACCAACAATTTCTGCGATCTCTGGATTCATTGAAATTTCTTGATTACTAAAATTAGAAAGAAGATTATCTTTGCCAAACTTATTCATACCCGCTTTCACAACCACGGGAGTATCCAATGTAATATCTTTCAACGCTCTCCACGCACAAGTTCCATCTTCATTTAATGTCATAAACTTATGTTTTTGAGTGCAATCTACCCATATTCCTCCAAAATCCGCTCGATACATAGGTAGAATACCATGATCATAAATACCCTTGATCTCCTCATCTTCTTCAAAGGCTGCGGCATTAAATTGGAGAGAAGAAAAGCCTTCTTGATCTAATTCCGCTTCAGCAAAAATATTAGATAATCTTTCTATTCCATTCTCAGTGAATACTAAAGTAGTGTCAGTTGAGAGCGTTTTTGGATCAGATGGGAGAAAAGTCCCAATGCCTATCCGTTGATCTTCATCAAAAAACACCTGTTCAACAGGATATTCCATAAACTTTCCTTTGAACTCATCTTTTAATCTCCATGCCGCATAAGGACTCAATTGTCCTTCAATTTGAATCCCGTATTGAGATTCAAAAGATGGGCGAAGACTTTCAGGAATCAGTAGAAATGGATTTTCATGCATCTTCGTTCCGGTTAGGGCATAAACAGCCCCTTGAGGAGTACGAGTAAATGCTTCCAATCCTCTTTTTAAATGCATGGCGGCATCACTTTTCCCTGAAGAAACAGGACCGAATAAAAGAAGCATTCGCTTACTTGTTTCAGTTCTCTGGGCCGCGCTATGGAGATATGACATAATCTCATCAATTGAATCTTCCATCCCATACAAAGATTCTTCAAAAAATGCATATCTAGTTCTCTCTTTACCGAAATGATCTACTTTCTCGACTCCGGCAGCGAGGATCATACTGTACACCCGTTGATGAGCTAATGCTCCCATACTTTTATTAATATCACAAGTTTCTTCATATCGTTTTAAGAACTCTCTGAAAGTCCCTTTCCAGAGTTTATCCGTAGAAGAGTTATCATTAAGATTCTCTAATTGATCGAACATTTTATTATCTGACATTATGGCCCCTCTTAAAAATTAAGGTCAATTCTTATTAAAAATCACATTCACTATCGAAATTATTTCTTTACGCTGCTCGTCTAATGACATATGCTCATTGTGAAGAACATAACAGTTCTTCCTTGTCCAATCGTAATTATCTAATAATTTTTCGCTGGAATGAGAATCATCTTCTCCACTTATTTTTGCAATACTTCGAGTTAATCTAATAATTGCCGAATTTGGTTGAGCTAAAATTTCATCTATTTCATTAGGGAATCTGACATCTGTTATAATTGCCACTTTAGGATTTTCAGTGTGTATTTGCCTAATAGTTGCTTTAGCCCATACATTACCAAACCAAGCCCTTACGCACTCAGTGCCGAAAATTTGCATAACTTCACGACCAGTCATGAAACCTGTTTTGCAATACTCGACAGAAAAATCTTGGCGGCGAGGTTGCCCATACGGTGTGTCTTCCCACTTATAGATTGTTGGAGTATTTTTTTCTTCATCTGATCCATAACATTGATTATAATCAAGTCCAAGGATTTGTATACAAAATAATTTTAGATGATCAGCAAAAGCACATAACATATAAGAGCCATCACCTACTGGTGCGGGATTAATTTTTTTAATATAGTAAAGAGCTATACTTGATGCTAGAGTATTTTTCCCCGCACCTTTTTTGCCAGATAGTCCAATTATAATAGGAGATTGAATCATTTTGTGCCAGGCACCTCACGAATGGTTACTTCTGTTTTCCCATGAAGTTCGAAATAAGTCAGATCTGTTATCGGAGATCCTTTGGCATGCGAAATAACTTTATCTCCACGGGAGTCTCGTTCTTTTGCAAAAATATCTTTTTGGTATGTAAGATACCACGGTTTTCTATCCAATATCCCCAAAAAGCAACCTGGAGCAGGAAGTTCTTTAATGTTTAATGTAGAGATCAAATCTTCCGTGATCATCATATAAGCTTCAGCCCCTGAGCGTTTTTCTTCTTTGGCAAGAGAATTATTGCAATTAACTTCAGTCAGATATTTTTGAGCCGCCTCAAATGCTTCACTTGGAGTGTCAAATTTTTTCAGGGCATAAGCTTCATATCTAACTGGATGCCAATCAGTACCGTAATCTTCTTTTTCAACAACCTGAAATTGTGAATTGTGTGCCATTTTAGTGTCTCCTTTAGCTTAGCGAATTTCCACATCTTGTTTTAAAATGTCTGGTAGATCTCCACGTTCATGCCAATTAGCACCGAAGGTGGCCACCATTTCTTCTTGATCTTGGTAATCTAGGGGTTTAACTTTGCCTTGGCTTTCTGGATCAATTCTATTCAAGGCAGAAAAGACCAGGGCCAATTTTTGCTCATGAGTACGTTCCCAAACATCTTGAAAAATCTTTACAAATATGTTTTTAGAATTAGTAAAACTTTCAGGTGGCAAAATACCCCCGATATCATACGGTTTTCTGCTTCGTTCTGGTCTATCCTTATTCACGCAGAGATAAGCGATAACTTGATCGAGATCTATATCTGAAAATCGTTCAGGATATTTGGCAACAATTTGTTTTGCCATTAGATTAAACTCTTCACATACGATCCATTGCGGCAGTATTTGCACCATTTTATTTTTCCTTTTTTCATTATACTCTTATAGAGTGTCAACTCAAGCATACAATACATTTCAGAAGAAATCAAAAATTGCGAAGAAAAATTTTAATCTAATTCTGAATCAATTTCGATATTTCTATAATTACTCATTTGTTCAAACACTCTTGGATCACTACCCAAAGTAGATAAAAGTGTTTCAGTCTCTAAATCTTGAAACCACTGTGCTTGTATGATAGGAGGTTTTTTGTGAATATATTTTGCAAGCATAAGGATATCATTATCTTGCGTCATCATACTAAAAGAGAAATCCATTCCAATTTTGCTATAGAATTCAACAGAACAATCATATACATTCACCATATACAATTCTGGTAAATAAAAAGTAGCTCGGAACCCATCTAAAGATTTATTTTTAAATGTATTGCCAGAGAAAAATTGTTTAATGATTAATGTGTTATTATTTTGTATCTCAATTTCTGAAAGACGTATGCCCCTTAATTCTTCCAAAATAACACGAGAGCCATCAGTTTGTCTCCAAAGTTTAAGTACATAGGATCCTGTCTTAGAATTCACATATGGGTGAGTTCTTCTAATTACATCTAAAATTTCAAGTAAAGACGAATAAGTTTGACTCTGAAAATCATGCATAGGTTATTCTTCGGAAGATTTTTTCTTAAACTTTTTAAATTTTTTCTTTCCATCATTCTTTTTGAAAACCCCATCAAGATCAGCTATAGTTCTGCAGGTAGGAAATTTCTGACATCCAAAGAACCCTCCGTATTTCCCCTCTCGTTTTACCATTTTACCTCCGCATTTTTCACAAGAAAAATCAGCATATTCTTTTTCTTTCACTACTTTCTCTATAGGTTCTCCATGTTCTCCCACAACAGCAAGGTAAGTACAACCATCCTTCTTTTTATAATTAGAACACGAAAAAAATGCTCCATAAACTGAGTGTTTCAATTTTAAGAAAGCAGAACATTTAGGACAGATAAATTTTGTAATAGAAAGATCTTCTTTAATTTTATTGGCATTTGCAATATCCGCTTGTAATGTAGTCCAAAACTCTTTGAGAACAGTAAGTTTATCTCCCTTTCCATTAGCAATTTGATCTAATTTATTTTCCATCTCCGCAGTAAAATCATAATCAACAAAACACATCTTAGCCGCAACCAAAAAATCTACCACTCGAATGCCCAAATCTGTAGCTTCAAATGATTTTTTAATTCTATTAATGTAACCGCGCGACTGTAATGTTTTCAAGAAAGATGCAAAAGTAGCTGGACGAGTAATTTGTGCTTGATCACATTTTTTCTGTAATGAGGCATCTGAATACCTTGGTGGAGGAGTAGTGAATTTCTGTTCTTTATCTAAATTAAGTAAAGAAGGTTTATCTCCTTGCTTTAAAATTGGAAGAAGATTATCCCCTTGTTTACTATAGGTCCAGACTTTACGAAATCCATCAAATAGAATTCTATTTCCACGTGAAATAAAATCATAATTGGCAGTACGTGTAATTACTTTAGTACGTTCATCTTCCCCTGAAACCATTTGAGAAGCGACAGCTCGTTTCCATACCATTTCATAGAGCTTATTGTCATCAGGAGAAAGATTAATTTTTTGTATAGAAAAATCGGTGGGACGACAACATTCGTGACCTTCTTGAGCCCCTTTTTTAGCGGCATAGAATTTGACGGTAGGATGCAGGTAATTAGCTCCATAAGTATGGTCAATAAAACTCCGCATAAGAGTAAGGGCTTCAGGAGCCATATATGGAGAATCGGTACGATGATAACTGCATAGTCCAGCCTCATACAAGGTTTGAGCAACTTTCATAGTTTTATCCGCAGGCCATCCAAATACGGTAGATCCAGCTTGAATTAAAGTGCTCGTTGTAAATGGAGCATAAGGATCCACAGAGGCTTTCTGCGTTTCTACAGAAACAACTTCTGGTTTTCCTTTCATTACCGCATCGTAAATAACAGTAGCAGTTTGCTCATCAGGAACTTTGATTTTTTCATCCAAAGCTCCATAATAGGTATCTTTCTTAAGTTGAAATTCAGCAGTAATATCCCAATATTCTTCTGGGATGAAACTTTTAATTTCTTTTTCGCGATCTGTAATAATTCTCAACATGGCACTTTGAACACGACCTGCGGACTTCCCGCCTGTGGCTTGTTGAGTTATAAAAGACACTTTGTAGCCGACTAATCGATCAAGAAGTCTCCTACAAAGATAGGCATTTACCATCTGATGATTATTTTCTCCTGCATTTTTTATTGCATGAGCAATGCCAGACTTAGTAATCTCTGTTGTTTCTGCTCGAAGAATTGGGGCTTTAACTTTCGCTTCTTCGAGGGCAGTCTTTATATTTGCACAAATTCCGCATCCTTCGCGATCAGGATCGGTCATAAGATAAATCTTATCAGATTTCTTTGCTGCAGATATAATTTTTTTAAGAACTTCTTTTTTATCTTCAAGTACTTCCATTACATAGGCAAAGTCTTTCTTAACATCTACACTAATCTTCTTTTTCGGCAAGTCAAAAATATGTCCATATGAAGCCATGACACTATAATCTGATCCTAGATACTTTTGAATAGATTTTATTTTTCCTGGACTTTCACAAATAACAAGATTTTTAGCCATAAATTACTCCTATTTCATTCTACTATATTTCTCCCCACAAACAAAGACGGCCCCGAAATTTTTCGGAGCCATCTTTGCTTGAAAGGGCTTTACTAATTTATCGAGCAATCTTGACTGGCAGAGTACTAAGAGGAGGACTTCCTGGACTGGCCTGAATGTGGTTTCCCACAACCTGAACCCCAGCAATTTTACCACTGGTCGTCATCTGACGCATTTGAGCAACAGTGTACTGCTTGCCCCCAGCCACATACCCTTGGGTATGACGACGAGCGTCAACAACTCGTTGAGTAATCTTCATCCCCCTTGAGCTTGCTTTTGGCTGACTTGCTGTAGCTGATGCCCCACCAGCTTTCCGACGCTTTTGATTTGAATTTCGCATGATTGTTTTTTCCTTTCTATTTCAATCACAAACACCATCAAAGGTGCTAATCTCGTTTACATTATACTCCCTCAAAATTGAGAGATAGGCAAAAATTCAATTTTCATCGGAATAATTTGCAATTTCTTTTCCCAAGGGAGTTAAAACATATTTACCCTCCACATTTCTTTCTATGATTCCCTTATTTTCGCAACACATTAAATTACACCCCACCGCAACATTCAAGAGGATCAAATCTAATTCATCTGCCGTAAGTTCGGGAAGAGACGGAGCATGTTCTCTAACTATAGACATGATTTCATTGAGTACATATACATCTGGATCATCCGATTCCAATTCTAGAAAATCTATAGATTGAGAGATTATAGAGAGTGCTATTTGAGGTAATTTCTCATCGAATTCAGGAAAATCACGAGTAATCCATTCTATATTAAATTCTTCTGTCACTTTTTTACACTTTCTTAAAATTGGTTACGGCTGCTCTACTGCCATCGGGAAGAGTAATAAAATGATAGTCATTAAAGAGATTAGGAGCTTCTTTCTGCAAAATCTCAAGAATTTGAGCCGCTACTTCTCTAATTTCTACTTCAGCATGTTCATTACATCTTAATTCTATAAAATGACGCCAAGAACGGGCATTCGCAGTCACAAAAATTTTGGTTTCTGTAGCATTCGGAAGCACAGATCGTGCTGCTTGCCGAGCCATTTTCCTACGAAGTGTCTTATCTTCTACGCCTGAGAACTTGGTATTCAATCCTTCAACCAGCTTAATATAAGCCTCTTGAGTGGTTTGCACTGCTTCTGTCCACGCTTGATGAAGAGTTGGATCCTCTGAAATGCAATCAGGCTCAACAAAATTGACTACCGATTCATCTACATATCGTTGGGAGAGTTGAGAATTGTGTGTTATTATTCCATTTGCGACAAAATTGTAATGAGGATGTTCCATTTCTATGTCATAGGTTACGTGTTGTCCTAAAATAATCCATGCCTTCAACGGCTTAAATGATATACCTGATTCATTATCAGCGGCGAGCTTAACCTCGTTGCCATCACAACTAAATCCAGATTCCCCAATGCCCGTTAAACTAAGCCATCCTTTATTTGTTAAAAATTGATGATTGGGAGAACTTCTAATTGAGTTTCCATTATTCATTCTAATCCCGCGAATGAGTTTCTTTCCAGAACATACTATTTGCTTAACTCGTCCTACTTCAAATTTGCCTTCAAATTCATTCCAAGTTCTCAATTCAATGGGTTTGATTGGCTCACCTGTAGTCGCAGCAATCTTTCTATTTGTTTGATATCGTCGATACAACGCTTCAATAGTTACTAATTCAGACCCATCTTCTCCACAATGAATTAAAGTTTCAGGAGCTAAACAATATCCAAACCCCGCTCTATGCCGAACTAATTCATGAGTGAAAGATCGAGACACTCCAGTAATAATAAAATTCCAAACGGAGTGTTCAAAGACACTCCCATGTCCTACTTCTTTAATATGCCCAAGATAAGCAGAATTACCACCAGGACGAGGTTTAGAAAAACTCATATAGCATAAGCGACCAGCAAGTTCTGGTAGTATTTCTGCGGAATTCAAAGAATCTGTCTCCCACTCAGATACTTGATGATCATCCAGAAAACGATGCATTCCCGGATCATTTAGTTCTGGTCTACCGATGAGATAAACTTGAGGTTTAACAATTTGCATTTAATTTCTCCGATTTCAAATATTATATTCTACATAAACGCTAGTATGGGCAAAAGTGATATTACGAGCATCTTGAAATGCAGCTCTTAGACTAGATTCTACTTCCCCAGTATTTATATCTTCATCTACTTGGAAGGTAATAATGATATCTCTATTTTTGATTTCTGATTTATCATATATTTGAAAGCGAAGTTTTTTAAAACATGTGCAATAATGGCCAGAAGGTTCTAATCGATCAAGATCTGTTACTACTCTTTTTAATTGAGTAATATCATAATAGCCATATTGTTCTTCATCTAAGAAAATAAAGACAATACTATCCTTAAGTTCTCCCTTTTTTGCCGTCAGAATTTTCATATGACGGCTATCTAATATTGGACTTAATTGTTTCGGTTTCAAATGGGGATCCTCGAAATAAGTTTTTTAATTGCATCTGTAGCTTCAAAGTTAATAATCTCCACTCCATAAGTTTTTGCCAGAGAGTGAATTAACTCTACTTTAGATAGATCTACGCACTTTGATTGTGTTTGAGAATGTATTATTTTTTTAACTCCCGCCTGCACCATCATAATAAAACAATTCGGACAAGGAACTCCAGTAACGTACATAGTGTAATTTTCACCCAAAAGTAAGTTTTGGCTATTCAATATGCAGTTACTTTCCGCGTGAATTGTAACACTATACTTGTCTGGTCGTGTTGTAGGCATTATAGAATCATTCGATCCTCTTGGATAACCGTTATATCCTACGCCTAATATACGATGATTCTTATCACAAAGAATAGCACCATGCTTTGTGTCTGGATCATGGGATCGCATACTGACCAAATGACAAAGAGATAAAAACCAAACATCCCAAGAAGGCCGATCCAAGGGAGCTATAAATTCAGAACTACATTGATCTTTGATTTTGAGAGATTTGCAACAAGTATTGAGTCCTTGTTTTTCTAGTTCTTTCTTAATGTTTGGAGGATCATAATTCGGGCCTTTGACTATTTTTCCTCCAGAATCTTTTCCTCCACCATCTTTGGTCATATTTGACCGTTGAACTTCAGCAAAAATAGGAGCAAGATTAATACCAAGAGTGACTGCAGTTCCGTAGACTACATAAAGGATATCTGCTAAAGAATCAGCCATTTCTACCATATCTTCTTTAGATGCTGCGGCCAAAAACTCGGCAGCTTCTTCACAAATCAGTCGAGCTCTAAGAATTAAGGTTTTTAGATCAGGGATGGTAGGCTTGGTATTAATGAGGGATCCATATTTAGCATGAAAATCATAAACGCTCTGTTGTTCTTTATTCATTAAGTTTTCTCCGACCTTATGCATGGCATCAAGCTCTGGTTGAGTGAAAAAACCTCGCCCTATTGAACTCCATGGACTGCCAGCAACAGGTCTACCTTCTCTTATAGTTGTTGGAATCATTAAATTTTCCTTAGTAAATCTTTAAGTTTAGTAACTTCATACGATGGGAGTTCGAGTTGATATTCTTGCCTCTTAGCCATTAAAATTTGCCAACTCATTTTTAATATCACACCAATTCGTCTAAAAAAAGAGGAAAAATAATAACTATTCCCAAATCTCAAAGCGAGGCCAGATGGGAAATATGAACTTTGCTCAATTTCGATAAAAGTACAAACATCTGAGAAGTTCGCAAAGCAAGAGACATGTTTCTTCTGTCCCGTGGACATGGCTAGAGACACAAAATATTCTTTTTCCCCAACTTTTTCTAATTCTGCATATGCTTCTTCCAGAAGAAAAATAGCCTTTTCTTTTCCTTCTCTATCCGCCATTAAGCTACTCCATTACTTTTTGTTGTTTCCACGTGACATTGCCAGTCATTCCTGACGCAATTCCTGCGTAATAACACCACGCATGAACATCGTTCGCATTGAGATTTTTCTTATCATCTCGCAATCTATTACGCAAAAAAATACCATTCAAACTAAAACGCATAAACGGAGAACGTAAATCATCTACGTTCGCTCCTAAATAAGAAGCAAGAGCGTGAAGATCCAATCTTGCCCCATCAAGCACGCAGCGAATGATCAAAACTCCGTAAACGCCCTGCATTTCGCTTGGAGACCACGTTCTCCAATCTCCAAAGAGATAAGTAAGAAGATTTTCATAACTTTGAGGAAGAGGCTTTTTAAACATAGAAACTGGTTGCATTATATACTCCTAAAAATTGTATTCCACACTAAGAATACAATATAAAATAATCACAGTCAATTAAAAAATTCAGTCTTTTTTCTATCCTCGCCTAATTGACGTTCAATAACATGTTTCGTGTGGAAATCCATATCCTTCACCGCCCTTAGAATATTAATTAAAAATTCTGCATCTGGAATATCATTTAGAACTCTTTTCTCAAAAATTGGTTTTAATTTTTTTGCAATATTTTTATGCCAAGTGGTTGCATGAACTGTTTCAACTTGTACCCCTTTTTGCAAATAATAAACAAAATCTCGAATCCATGCACATTTTTCAAAATTAAGAATATACGGATTCACTCCTTCATCTTGAAGGGAATATGCCCAAACATTAATCGCTCCCTGTTCGGTTATAAATAGAGAATCATGTGTATATCCATAGCGAATCGAATTAACAATATCATAAAATCGTTCACTAAAATTATAACCACTCCGCTGACCAACAATCCCACAATTAATCGGGCTCTTATTTTTCAATACTGGATGATTCCAAAAATCTCCACAAGTGTTAACTACAATTTCTTTAAATCGTTCAGGAGCAACAATAATTTCATGTTCACCATGTAACCATTTCTTCCAATCTTGTGGATCATTGATACAAATAATATCTGTATCAATCGAAATTTCATCGCAAGAGATATCCAATCGAAATGGAACCCATTTCCACCAAACTCCTTGAGGAAGAAATTTGTATGGATTATTTATTTCCCCGGAATTTAATAATTTTTGCTGATGAAGAATTTCAACGTCATTTAATGGAAGTTCAATAGAATTGAACTTTTGAAGAAACCCATCAAAATCATCTCCGTTATATAAAAGTACACATCTTGCCTCAGGAAACCATTTTTTGAAAGACAAAATAGATAATTTTGCCAACCAAAATATATTGAATTCTTGTGAAGATTGTTCAAAATCAGCTAATTTCGTAGTGTCCTGAGTCCCAATGCACCATCGAAGAATCAAATTAGGCATTGGAATTATGGGCGAATTGAACAAAAGAATTTAGAAAGCGACTTTTCAACTGACCATCGGAAGTCAACATGCCGAGGAAGTGCCAATAATCCCAATCATAACTATACCGTTGAGGTTGATAAGATAAATTAGTTCTCCAAAAATCTTTTGGACTCGGCTTCAATCTTGGAGAATACAAATCTGCTCCAATCCCCGTATAAAACCAATAAGATCCCATTGAAGCAATTGAATCCAATAAAGTAAAAGAGCGATGTAATCTAAGCTCTGCAGCATTGCTCTGATAAGGAGCCCAACCTGAGCCTCCGATAAAATGAGGATTAATTATCTGTCCATCAAGGGTAGGAACTGCCCATCGAGTAACCCATAATTTTTTCGGAAGTACCATCATGACTTGATTGAGAAAAGAACTGAGTTTTGCTAAAGTATGTTCAGTAAAATCATTGCAACAATGTACCGTATATCCATCAAAATATTGACGATGTTCTATGAAATAATCTAAATATGGCTTTTGGAGGGATTCATCAATCACTTCTATCGCTGGGGATAAAACTACCGTTCCAGAATGAGATTTTCGTATCGAGCTGACTAATTGTATCGTGCGAGCAGAAAGTTTACCTATAAAACTTTGAACGTCAACTTGATGTGGTTTTTCTTCAAGAGGAGATTGAAAAATACACACAATGGGGAATTGCACAGAACATATTTTATTTACATATTCATCAAAAACTTCATCTTCAAACATCCATTGTCGTGGATCTGTAACTGCTATATCTATTCTATGTACAGATCGTAAATTCCACCAATAATCATTATCATAAGTTCTGGTTATTGGAAGAATTTGTTCATTAAACGTTCTAATTTTAGCTCGTTCAAGATGTGGAAAAACTTCTTTGTAATAAGACTTATCTGCCCAATCTCCTTGAAGAACATTTATTTTTTGAGCATCAATTCCCATTGAGTTAAACCTTTGCAGGTGCTATTTTTATACCGAGATTTCGGCTCTCGGCTGGCCGATTCTTTTTCCGCATTATTCGCATAATCGCTACATATATCATTTCATTTCACGCCCCATCGAGCGGGGGCGAAACTACCCCATCAAAATCAAATCTGAGAGAAATCAAGATATGCGGAGAACCCATCAAAAATCTCAGACTTTTAATTATACTATAAACATCAAGAACTAACCTTTAATCCTGGTGGCATCAAGCTGATAGGATTAAATTTAACTAGCACTTCTACAGAAATTGAATCACGTTCTCTTTCATCCATCAGACTTATACCATTATCATCCAATAGCATCTCAACTACATTTAAATAAGTCTTGTCCGAAGGAGGAATAAGAGAGTTAACCACCTTATCAAAACGATGAAGAACAAGTGAATTTTGTCCTTCCGCAAACCTTTCTCGCAGAATATCAAAAAGTTGCAATCTCGATTCTAATGAAAAAGATTTATCATTACGAGCAAGCAATAACTTATCAATTTTCGTATCTAATTCAATCACAAAAATTTGCCGTGACGGAGAAGGATCGTATTGGGAGGTGTTTAAGTTTTCTGCTACATAATTGAATATCTTCTCAACACAAGCTAAAATATCATCGGGGGTATAAACTACAGGAACATCTGAATCTTCATCAAGTAATTCATCATCCCAAGTGAAATCTTTTGCATCCATATATCTTCCTCATTAAAAATGAGCAAGGTACATAGATTTTCTATATACCTTGCTCGAACTGGACCCCAACATACGAAATCAAATTTTGAGTTAAGGCTGAGTCCCTGTCTTCACCTTAACTGTTGTTGGATTTGGTCGTACTTCCATACTCTCAACTACAACTGTAGAGCTTGCCCGTACAGGTTCTTGTTGTGGACCAACTTCTCCTCCAAGACTTACCCACTGACGAGTAGGATGAGATGCCCATCCAGCACTACTCCTGAGAGTTACCAATCCAAGATTAACCTCTGAGCTAATAGGGTTATTATCAAGATCAGAAGTAAAGGCTGGCGTTTCCCATCCATGAGTGTTCCCATTAGCACTAGAATTTGCCTTCCAAACGCTCGACCGAGCACCGGAAGAGCAACCCAAAGCGAATAGGGATACAACAACCCCCAACATAGCAACAACTTTCTTAAAATTCTTCATAATTTTCTCCAATTTTCCTTTCTAAGAATCCATCGAGATTCCGTCTTATGCTTACATTATACTATATTTTCTCTAAGAGGAAACAAATAATTTTCTTTATTTTTTGCGAGTTAAACAAAGCACGAAATAATTAACAAAAGCAACCCTACAAAAAACACTATTCCTAAATTCGCACATCGAAAAGCAGGGCTCAAATCAAGCCAATAACCCGGAATCATCAAAGAATTTCGAATCAAAGCACAAATAAATAACACAACTACAATCCATGCCATTCCACCTATTTACAGCAAATATTTGGCGTAATCCTCTTTTTTATTGAGCCCTACTAAAGATTTTATTTCTACGCCATCCTTGAAAACAACCACCTTAGGGATAGAAGAAATTTTGAGCCGACCTGCCGTTTCAATATTATCTTCAACGTCCAACAAACAAAGTGACATCGTCTCTGAATTTTCTGCCTCCAATTCCTTTAAAATGGGAGTAAGAGCCTTACAGGGAGCACACCATTCGGCATAACAATCCACAAAAACTATTTTATCACTTTTTAGAACTTCCCGTTCAAAAGTCGCATCAGTTAGCTGAATAATCATTTTTCTTTCCTAGATTACAAAAGAATCTACCACTACTCGGGAAATTCTACCCTCGGGTAAACGCCATAGATTCGAGATTACGTGAGTTTCCCAACTACACAATCTATTCAGAACTTCTGTTTTGGGAACTTTCATTTGCTTAATTTCATATGGCAGATACAATCCCTTGTATTCATCTCCCCACTGGAAATGAACCCCATCTTCATTTTCGTCCCAACCAAGACTATTTTTCAAGAAAACTACATCCCAAACAATAACAAAATTAAACACTGCTGTCAAAAGTTTTGCGTAGAAAATTTTATTCGTTTCTAATTCTAAGTGCAATGCAGCAATAACTTTATTTGCACTATTTATAATATCCGTTTGCCCATCTTCTAGAAACCCAGTACGAGCTATTTTCTTTTTTGTACTATCAAAAACAGCAATATAAAAGCCCTTATGAGCTAAATTCAGCTTGGTTTGTAAATCACTTATAGGAGGAACTAAAGTCGAAGAATCATATTTCGACAAAATTTGTCCCTTAAATATCGGAGCAACGCTTTTCCAAGTATCTAATGAAATTTTCACTGGCTTGGCTCGTCGAAATCAGGAGGTTCTGAAATGCTTCTATCTGCTAAAGCCAGCCGTTCTCTCATTTCTTGACTGGCAACAAATTCAATTAAACAATCCTGCGAACAAAAATGACAAAATATTTCTCTTTCATGCTCTGGGATGCTACCATCAGAATCTGCGATCAATACTTGCATCCCCATCCAACCAGGAGGCATGTCCATCTCTTCCGAGATTAGATAATTGGTTTCACAACCATCACAATAAAAAGTTACTTCATGAGAAAACATTAATAAGTCCCCATATCACGGGAAAATGCCACATTTCTATTATACAATAAATTTCGCGGAAAAGAATTATTTTTGTAATTCTGCACTAAGCTCTTCAAAGCTGCAGGTTGCTGTACCTAATTTGCGAACTACAATACCTGCTCCCACATTCGCAACATACACCGCATCTTTCGTGGACATTCCACTAGCAATACAAGCCGCAAGAACACTTATAACGGTATCTCCTGCCCCTGTTACATCAAATGAATGACGCGGACTATCTCCCAAAGTGTTAAGATATGCTGGATAAATAATACATTCATCATTTTCGTCCAGACATAAAATTCCATTTTCTCCAAGAGTAATAACGATACAATGAAGATTAAGCTCTTTTTTAAGTATTTTTGCTATTTCTGTCGGTCTTTGAATATGAAACCCAACCATTTGACGCGATTCCTGGACATTGGGAGTAATACACCATGAATTTTTGAACAATTCTTTGTTTTCTGGTTTAATGTCACAGATTATCGGACATGTAAAAATTTCTTGTATAACTTGAGTCAACTGTTGATTGATAGTTCCTTTACAATAGTCTGAGAGAATGATCGCATCGTAAATATTTGATTGCCTCTTCGTTTTTAAAGAATCAATTAATTCATCTTGCAAATCAGGAACATTATTAAAATCAGAATCAAAATCGAAACGCACTACATGTTGTCCATTAGCCAAAACTCTTGTCTTGGTAATTGTATTACATTGTTTCAATGATAAGGAAGTGTTCAAAATACAATCTGTATCAACATTAATATCCTTTAGCAATTTCATTAAACAATGACCTTCTTGATCGTCTCCTATTAATCCTGCCCCAGTCACATGGCATCCAAGAGCTCTTAAATTATTCATTACATTTGCAGCACCACCTGGAATCATACTCTTTGATTCTGCCGCTACAATGGGAACAGGAGCTTCTGGAGAAATTCTATTGGCAGTTCCTCGAAGATAAATATCGAGCATCAAATCACCAATGACAAGTATCTTTTTGCCTTTAATTTGATCTATATTCATTCTTGAACCAATTTGCCATTTCAGTGACTTGAGTTTCAAAATTAGTATTGGGAGAGTAACCTAAAATAGATTTAGAAGATTTGATATCAGCAAGCGTGTGTTTTACATCCCCTCTCCTTGCAGGACGCTGTTCTAATTCTAATTTTTTACCTGAAACTTTTTCTAAAAGATCTTTGCATTCTAATAATGAATGCGATTGTCCTTGAGCAATATTAAAAATTTCTCCTTGGAATTTATCATGCTCATAAAGAGCTGCTAGAATATTCGCCTGAACTACATTCTCTACTCCACAAAAATCTCTAGTTTGAGTTCCATCTCCTTCTAAGAAAGGTTGTTGTTCTGGATCTATAAATAAGCTATATAACCATGCGGAAAGCACGGTAGAATATGGTCCTCCATAATAAGAATGTTTTCCAATAATATTAAAATAACGTAAACACACAGTATCTAATCCATATAATTGAGAATATAGTTTACACCATTGTTCTCCTTGCCATTTTTGCAAAGCATAAGGAGATTGAGGATTGGGCGAAGATGAGGTAGAAGTAGGTAGAATTTTGGTTTCCCCATATACAGAGCTGCTGCTACTGAAAATTATGCGGGTATGATGTTTTTTGTATTTTCTAACAGCTTCCAATAATTTAAGGGTAGATATAAGGTTGGATTGAGTGGTTTCATATGGATGTTCTACAGAATAAGTAACACGAGGTACTGCTGCGAGATGGAAGATAACATCTGGTTGAAAATTTTGAACTAATTCATCTATTATGCTTTCTAGAGGTTGAAAATAGTATTTAATACCATCTACTTGATTCCATTTCTTGCCAGAAGAAAGATCCTCTACTACACAAACAGTCCATTGGGACCAATTATTCTTCATGAGTGTTTGGCATAGGTTGAAGCCAATAAATCCGCATCCTCCACTGACAATTGCTTTCAAATTAGACTCCTAATATGTTCTGTTGCCACAGATAGAGAAAGTTCCTTGTGATAATAATTATACGGCGTAAATGTTTCATAATCCTTAATCATGCGTCTTATTTCTTCTTCGCAAGTAGATTTTGTCATTATCCTGCCCGTTTGAGGAGTTATATATTTTTCTCGCCAAAGATTAACAGTATCAAGAACTAATATGGGACAATTACAGGCTAAAGCCTCTGGAATCACTCTAGGACATGAATCCACATCAGAACATGGAATAATGGCTATTTTTGATTGGGCATAAAGTTCAGGAATATCTTTACGAGGAATCCAATTAGTGAATGTAATATCGGGATATTTTTTTTGTAATTCCACAGAAGCTATACCTACTTGGAGAGTCTTAAATTTTGAGAGAAGAGGTAATATAAAATCATGACCTTTAATACCTGATTTATGCTCATTCGCACAGAAAATAACATCATATTTTTTATCCCTTTTTTGCGGGGAAAAGATATTTTCAGCAGCAGGTTTAATAAAAAGTTCTATTTTAATATTGGGGAAAATTTTGCTCGCTTTTTCTTTTTGTTCTGGAGTATCTACTAAAATAAGATGAAAGTTTTTAAATGTTTGAGGAACAAATCGTTTCCCTGCTCCATAATAGATTTTAAATACATTTGGATAGTGTTTTAAAATTGGATCATATTCAGGGAATCCTCCGCGTGCAAAAATTACATCTGGAATAAAATCATTTTTTACTGATTTAAAATCTGGAATCCATCGTTCTATGAAGTTATGTCGATAATGAGTAGTTCTTTTTCCTCCCCAATACCATAATTCTCCTTTACCATCTTTAGACAAAGTTTGAGCCAATTGAGTCCAAACATCATCACATTCTTCGAGATTATTAAATATAATTTGCTTCGGATCACGATCTTTAGGAATAGATCCTCTAAGAAATAAAAGATTCACTAAAATGGACCTTTAAATCTTCTTTCGTGGCTATAGAAATCTTCATCCGCTAAATTGGTTTCTGGAAGATCTAGCATTTTCTCTATTCTACGAACTATTGTGACAGCATTTGGATAAAATTCATTTTCTAAGTGGCGAGCAGTTGGACAAGGACAGTGCAAAAAGCCTATCCTTTCTACCGGCATTTTTAAAGAGCTAAAACATGCATAAGAAATCTTAGATGCCATTTCAGCACTGTACCCACAATAAACCCAATCATTATCGGCAACTATACATCTACCTGTCTTCTCTACAGACTCAATAATTAGAGCATCATTAGAAGGAGTAATAGTTCTTGCATCAATTAATTCTATATTGATATTTTGCTTTCTATGTAAGATTTCTGCTGCCAGTTTTGCCTCTACATTCATCCATGAAGTTGCAACGATAGTCAGATCATTGCCTTGAAGAACCAATCTTGGTTCTCCAATAGGCTCAGGAATAGGATCAACTGGGACTTCACCTTCTTGCCAATAAAGCCATCTATGCTCTATACATATAACTGGATTATCATCTCGAATGGCCGCAATTAATAATCCTTTGGCATCCGCAGGACTCGTAGGCATAATAACTTTGAGGCCGGGGATATGAGCAAAAGTAGCTTGTAAGCTTTTACTGTGTTGACATCCTTGTCCTAAACCTCTACCGACTAAGGCCCTAATCACTATTGGCACTTTCATTTGCCCGCCAGAGACATAATAATAATTAGACAACATATTGGCAAGCTGATTCATTGCTAATAAAAGAAAGTCTACTCTAATATGTACGTGAATTGGTCTCAAGCCACTAATAGCTGCCCCCATACCAAATCCGGTTAAACTGTCTTCTGCAACAGGGGTATCAAAACACCGCTTGGGTCCAAATTTTTCAACCAAATTATCCGTTGTTCCAAAGATTCTCTTATGATCTGAGGCTCCTATGCCATAGACAAAAACGGTTGGATCACGCTCCATTTCTTGGGACATGGCTTCATTAATAGCTTGACAATAAGTAATTCTATGTGTTTTCACAAAATACGTCTCTCAAAACTTCTTCTTTATCACTGAAATCATCATTTCTTGCGTAAATCACTCCATCTTCAACTAAATTGTCTATTTCTTTATCAATAATAGTAATGAATTCTTCCGTACAACCATTTTCTATCAATCTAATTCGTTGAGTTTTAATTGGATCTTCCTGAATCCATTGATCATGTTCTTCTTTAGTTCTATTGCCATAATACGTTTCTTGAGTAATACCAACATGTTCTAAATATCTATGATATTCAAAATGAAGAAAACATGGCTGCGAATTATTTTTGATGTGTTTTATGGCCTTAGAGGCAACTGAGAATACAACTTCTACATCAGTAGCTTTCGATTTATCTGTATAACAATCATAATCTGCAACGATAGTATCTATTGAATTATATCCTCTCCGATCCTGATTTTTTGTAAATACAGCAACTCCATTATTTTCACATATAAATAACACAGGCAACTTCATAAGACAAGCTAAATTAAGACTCTCCCAAAATGTCCCCTCATCTGTAGCTGCATCTCCAAAAAACACTGCAGATATGTTATTTTTATGGAGGTATTTATGAGAAAAAGCACATCCAACCCCCACCGAGATATGGCTTCCAACTACCGCAGACGATCCCATGTGTCCTTTTGCTGAGTCACACAAATGCATTGAACCTGATTTCCCTTTTGAACAGCCAGTTTTCTTTCCATACAATTCAGCAAAAAAGGCTGTAACATTTTGAGTTTTTGCAAGATACAAAGCATGTGATCTATACGTCCCAAGAACATAATCTTCATCAGATAAAGCATGACAAACTCCCACCGCAATTGCTTCGCTGCCCATAGACATATGCATAGGGGTTTTCATGTCATTTTCATGATAATATTTCTGAATAGCCAATTCACATCTACGTAATAGATACAATTTTTTATACAAAGAAATACTAATATCTAAGTTCATTATGTACTTTCACCGCCATCTACAGGAATCACGGCTCCATTAACATGCTTCGCAGCATCTGAACATAAAAATGCAACTGCCAATGCTACGTCTTCTGGTTCTCCCAGATGCCCCATTGGAAGATGTTGTAGTTTTTCAAAATACTCTTCTGGATGTTTATTTTTTTCTTCTTCCCATCCTGTATCTGGAATTAAAATTGGGCCAGGAGCAACCATATTAAACGTCACTCCCTTACGGACAAATTCTGGTTTTCTTGAAAAATTTTTCATAATAGCAGACTGTGCAAACTTGGCTGAATTATACCACGGCCTCGATCCAATTTGAGAACCATATATAGAGGTAATAGATATTACTCTTCCCCATTGCTTTGACAACATTCCTGGCAAAAACGCTAAAGTAAAATCGATGGTTGTGTCAACGTTCTTGGCATATACTTCATCCCACACATTACGAGAAGTTTCCAAAATATTTTCTTGTCCCCACCGACCACCGCCACCCACATTATTAACTAAAATATCTATATCCCACTTAGCTAAATTTATTTCATTAATAACTCTAGCCCTTGCATCTGGAAGAAGCAAATCTGCCTGTAGAGCTAAACATTGAACCTCTTTACTGATAATTTCGAATTTGGTGTTATTAATTCTATTCAGATTGCGAGAACATATTATTATATGACAACCCTCATCAGCCAAAGCATGAGCAATAGCCCTACCTATCCCATGAGTTCCACCTGTAATAAAAGCTCTTTTACCATGCAATTTTAAATTCATAATATTGATTCTATCATGGAGCAAATGTAATGATAGGCTATTTGATGAGTTGTTTGAACTACATCTGATTGAGAACTTAATACTAATATTTTAGAGTCTGCAAGGCTACATAAGTCAGCTCCCTTCTCTCCTGTAAAACAAATAGTTTTTGCTCCCATTTTACGAGCAGCATGAAAAGCATTAACGATATTAGGAGAAGTGCCAGATACGCTCAACAACCAAACAACATCATTTGTTTTAACATGAGCTTCAATTTGACGTGAAAAAATTTGATCAAATCCAAAATCATTACCAATAGAGGTTAAACAAGAAGTATCCGTAGAAAGAGCAATGGCAGATAAAGCTTTTCTATTTTTTTTAAATCGTCCTACGAGTTCTGCGGCTATATGTTGAGCGTCTGCCGCACTACCTCCATTGCCTGCAATATATATTTTATTTTGTGAAAAAATCGTTTCTCTAAGCATTGTAAGGATGCTATTTATAGAATCTTCTAAATAAGATTGACTAAGAAGAAAAGAATATTGCTGGAGATAATTAGAAAAGGTAATCACATGGTTTCATAATCAATTTTAATGTCCCAATCAGAGAATTCCGCAGCAAGACAATCCGTTTTCCAATCACGCCTATCATGCTCTCCAATTAATTCTAAGATATAATTCATAGTATTATTACGAATTCCATTTAACCCATGAGTTAATTTCAATAGGGATAAATCCTGAGTCTCACCTTTTCGTACTTTAGACTCATTATACCAAATATGCTCATTAATTTGAGAAAGAACTATAATGGCCTTGATAAGTTTTCCAGAAAGTTTAACATCCTGCGTTTGAATAACTATCTCTAAATCGTGTAATATCGCCGCCATCTCTCTTCTATATTTATCCTTATGTTCATGAATAAAAACTTCTTTGAGTTGATGAATACTTAGACGATCAATTAATTCCGAAAAAGATGGCATCCATTTTCTTTCCAATTTAGTACTCCTGTTCAAAAAAGGTATGTATTACTTTAGAAATATAATGAATATCTTCCTCTGATAAATACTGATGAATTCCAAAATGTAATCCGTTACGACCTACATACTCAGCCGCAGGAAATGATCCTAATGGTAATTTCATATATTCAAAAGCTTTATGCTGAGTTGGCAAACAAGAAAATAAAGTTTTAACCTGTATAGAATTCGTTTCTAAATAATCATAAAATTGCTTAGTCTTTGCTGCATCATCTTTTTGCATAACTAGTGGAAAAGCATGCGGAGAAACAAATATATCTTCCCTCGACAAATCTGGCAATATTAATTTATCAGATAAATCTGAGAGTAGAGTCATTAAAAGAGCCCTATTCTTGACTCTTTTACTTATTGTATCATCAAAGTTATGTAACCCCTCTAATCCCAGAGCTGCCTCCAAATCATTCATTTTGGAATTCACTCCAAGTCGCAGAAAATCAAAGAAAATAGTTCCAGGTTTTCTCCCATGGCTCTTCGTTGATCTCATCACATATGCAAGATCATCATGGTCAGTAGAAACCATGCCTCCTTCACCAGCCACAACAATGTGAGCCGTATAAAAACTAAAGGTAGCAGCATGTCCTATTTTACCTGTGTACTCTCCTTTATATTTAGCTCCGTGCCCTTCACAAGCATCCTCAAATACATAGAGCTGGTATTTCTTGGCAAAATTCATTATTTTGTCCATCTCACATGGTCTTCCCATCGTGTGAGTAACCATAATAGCTCTTGTTTTATCTGTAATGGCTCTCTCAATCAGAGTTTCATTGATATTTAATGTCTCTGTTTGAATATCCACAAATACAGGAGTGAATCCAGCCATAATAATAGAATTCGCTGTAGCCACAAAGGTAAGAGCAGGACAAATGATCTCATCTCCACGTTTTGCCCCGAAATCATAGAGAGCAAGACAGCAATTGATATCTGCATCTGTACCAGAACTCATAGAAATGCTGTGTTTGTAGCCAAATTTTTGAGACCATTTTTGTTCAAATTCTTCTACAAGTGGCCCTCCACTTGCCCAATTGGTTTCAAAAATTTTATTAAAATTTTCCTTGGCCACATCTCCAATTCTTAGTTCGCCAAATTTAATTCTCATATTGATTCCTCCTTATTTTTCCCCAAACGCCTCTCCCATAGTTCTGAATCCTCCAAGATCTATAAAATACTCTCTATCAATATAAGCATGATTTGCAATCCAATTTCCACTCTTATGCCAGAACATATAAAAGACAAATCCACAATTATTCTCACATAATGTACTGTATATTATTATGTATTTCTGCCAACTTATTCTTAAGCCTATTCGATATATTCCATGACAGTATCAACGCATAAACATCTTGATATTGACGGAATATTTCATCCCCCGCTATCGGGATTCTTGTTTTCGGTGTAAATTTGCCTTGTTTATGAGGAGATGAATCTGTTACATAATCAATCGAAAACATATCGAAGTTGTGAAAGCTTAAAAAAGTATTACCTTTTGCTGCCGCTCCTATCGCAACAATAGATTTTCCATTAGATTTTAAATCATAAACTTTATTAATTAAGTTGTTTCTAGCTTTTATAGCGTTATCCATAAAAGCAATATAGGTATTCGCATCAAATGTATGCTTTGATAATTCGTTTTCCACCAACTCTACAGCATCGAATTCTGATTTTTCCTTATGCGAAACTATTACTCTTAGTGATCCACCGTGATAATCTACCATTTCCACCGAAATTAATGACATAGTTGTTCTATGTAATAATTCTACGATTGATCTGACGGTAAAATAACTTACATGCTCATGATAAATTTGGTCATATCTCCCATTCTGAATCTCTAAAGCCCAATACGGCACTTCAAATACAAATTTACCATTAGAAGATAATATATTTTTAACATCATTGATAAAATCAATTGGAGACTCCGCATGATTAAAAACATTATTGGCCACCACTAAATTAGCTGTGCCAAATTGAGCCAACAGATTTTCACAAATTTCTTGACTCCATAAGCCTACAACAGTATCAACGCCTTCTTTCTTCGCAACTTCAGCCATATACGGAGAAGGATCTACCCCAATTGCATTATGTCCTTGTTGTAAAAACTGTTTAGAGAGGTAGCCATCATTTGAACCTATTTCAACAATAAAGGAATGATTCGGAATCTTTTCCCCAATTTTTTGAGAAAAAGAATTCCAATGAGATCTTGAAAAATCGGAATTTGCAGAAGTATAAGAATAATCTCTGGCAGTGTATCTTTGACTTGGACTTGTAACTATTCGAGCTTGTACATGACCACAATTTTCACATAAATCACAAATAAGAGGATACAACGGATCAGGATCAGAGATCCCATCTTGAGGGATAAACGTATCCGCAAATGAATGCATGCCTAAGTTAATTATTTCTATCAACTGATTAGAAGTGCATATTAAGCAATTAGTTCGTTGCATAATTATTCCGCCATTTTATTAAGTCTTCTATCGTTTGTTCAATAGAAATTGTTGCTTCAAAATTTAGCAATTTCATAGCTTTGGATACATCAGGACTCCGATCTAATACATCATGTTCAGGAGCCTTCAAATGCAGTAGTTGCACTTGTGTCCCATGAATTCTTTGCCAAATAAGTGACGCTAAATCCTTTACTAAAATACCTTGCATAGAAGAAATATTAAAATCTTCATTCATATGCTTTGAGTTCTCAATAATTAATTTAATCCCACGGGCCAAATCACGAACGTCCGTATAGTAACGAAGCTGGTCTCCACTCCCCCAAATAGGTAATTTATCCAATTTATCTAATAATGAAGCTTTATTTATCAAATCTATTACGACATTTACAGATTTAGTTGGATACGCCCCATCAACTACTCCAATGCAATTAAAGGGACGCACAATATTAAATGGCAATCCAAATTGAGCATAAGCTGCCTTACAAAGATATTCTAATCCATATTTTTGAAATCCATAAGCAGTTGTTGGTAATGGGCTTTGATTTATATCAATCTCTTTAAAAGGAGATTTTTTCAAAGACTCATATACAATAGAGCTTGATAAGACTACTATTTTTTTAAGGTTCTGCTTATTGAAAAGTTCAATTGCAAGATTTAACGTATTAATATCAATTTGCGTATTATTGGACAGAATGTCATAAGAGTGTTTATTAAGGTACTCTCTGTTACCTATTATAGCTGCACACGCAATGATATAATCTGGATCAAATTGCGAGCCAAGTTGAATCACATCTGTATATTGAGATATTAGATCAATGTATTGAGTTTTGTATGGATTATTTTTAGCATTTCCATACTTAGAAGACTTACCTAATCCTAAAATCTCGTAGCCATGCTTATATAGCAGCCTACACACATTATTCCCTATAAGTCCTTGACAACCAGTAACTAACACTTTCATCTGACAAATTCTGGGTGATCCACTCCTTGTATTTCATTGCCAAAACGACGAGTCCAAACCGCTAATACATTCCTCCAATTGTTAATGTCTATTTTTATTCGATTCTGAGCATCTGGATTAGAGTAGATCCTTTTAAATGTAGGGAGTTCATGCTCATTATGAGAATCATGAATCGGACCATGATCTTCCATATGACCTGGCCACCATGTCACATGAAAAAGGTAGTCACCCATCACTACATTGGCTCCGTCTCTTTGCATTCGAATTGCTAAATCTGGGCATCCAAGCCCTAAATGATCAAATTGACAATCAAACCCTCCTAATTCAATCAGATAATCTCTATTTATTAGTCCGGTCATTAGGAGGTTATAAGCTCTCGGTATATTTAATTTTCTAAAAAGCTTATGAGAACCAAATATCCAATGTTCGGGAGTAGAAATAAATCCACCATCAATTATCTCTCCTTCATAATATTTAAAAGACACAATATTTTTCCTTGAAGAAGGCAGTGATTCTAATGTCTTAAAGGCATTATCTATTGCTCCTGTTTTTAAAAATAAACCGTCATCAGCAGCAAATATAATATAAGGAGCAGTACTTGCCAAAAGTCCTAACTGATAACACCTCGTAGGACATCCATAATCTTGAATACACTTTACATTCGGGAAATTTTGAAGTTCAGGAGGTAATTCATAGGGACCAACAAAAATAAGTTCAAATTCTCTTGAAGTTGCTTCTTTTAATGATTCATAAAATGCCCACCATTTCGAAGGTCTTATAGCTGCTAGAAAAACACTAAATTCTATCATTTAACTTTTCCTTCTGGAAATCTACGAGTCCACACTGCCGGGGATTGTTTCCAGTTGTCAAAATCAATTTTAATTCTATTCACGACATCCGGATCTTGATACATTTTAATAAATCTTGGAAAATCCATTTGAACATGACACTTCTCAATTGGACGATGATCATTTCCTTTTTCAAAATCAACATTAATTGCTTCAACCGGAGACAAATGGATTATTCCTCCATCTCGTTGAATTCTATAGCAAAAATCATGATTAGCAAAACCTAAATGTTCAAAACTACAATCGAATCCACCGAGATTGACTGCATACTCTCTATCTGTTAAAACATTCATACAAACCACATAATCATGACCCAAGTGCAAAGATTCAAAATGTGGTCTACCACCGTGTTTTTTTACATTCTGTACAATCAATTTCAAGAGTTCATGACGATAAGGGAAATGAAATCGAGCATACCAATAGCCCTCTGCCATGGGTTTCCCTTTAAAATCCCTACCCTCTCTATACCTTAACGCTACCCCATCTTTTTTATTTGCCTTGCTGTCTAACAAATCAATACACTGATCAATCGCCCCTTCAAAAAAGTGCCCATCATCATCCCCTCTAATAAGCAATCTTCCTGAAGCTTGACCCAGTCCAATTTGAGCACTTCGTGATGATCCTCCCCAATCTTCAATATACTTAATCTGTGGATTATCTTTTAACTCCTCCGGAGGTGGATAAGGGCCAACAAAGATGATTTCAAAAGAATATCTCGTGCAAGATTTTTGAATAGATTCATATACTCCTGCCCAACGATGTGGTCGAATTGCAGGGATAACTATTGAAAGATCAATCATTTCTTTTTTCCATTGGTAAATCTACGTGTCCACACTTCTGGGGAATTTCTCCAATTATCAAAATCAATTTTAATACGGTTCGAGCAACCTGCATTATGATACATAGCAGCAAAAACAGGATAATCATTTTCAAAGTGACTCTGCTCGATTGGCAAATGCTCTGGATGACCTGCCCCTTGATGTTCTATATTAGTGATCTCAGTAGGAGATAAATGCAACTTACCACCATCCCTCTGAGCCCTATAACATAGATCATGAGCAGAAAATGAAAGATGTTCAAATATACAATCATAACCGCCTAAATCCATAAAATATTGTTTAGAGATCAAGGGCAGCATACATACCATCCAATCTTCATTGATATGCATTTCTTCAAATGCAAATAGTTTGCCAAAAATATAATCGTTTGCCTTTTTCAACACTTTCATATCTTTCAATTTGGGAAAATGAGTTTTTGCCTGCCAATAGATGGGCGGTAATTCCTGTCCGCTGAAATCTATTCCTTCTCTATAACGTAATATTTCTATATCTTTTTCTCCACAAACATTTTTATACAAGTCCAAAGCTTGATTTAGTCCATCTAGAAAGAAAACAGAATCGTCATCCGTTCTTGCCAATAATTTCCCAACAGAATGAATGCTCCCTATTTGTGTACATCTTGTAGGAGTACCCCAATCTTCAATATACTTAATCTGTGGATTATCTTTTAACTCCTCCGGAGGTGGATAAGGGCCAACAAAGATGATTTCAAAAGAATAACGAGTACAAGATTGAAGAGCCGTATTATACACTTCTATCCAACGATGTGGTCTAAAACCTGGAACAATAATAGAGAGATCAGTTCGGTTTACCACTTGGAAACCTCCTATCCCAAACATCAGGCACATTCATCCAATTATTAATATCTATTTTTCTAGTCACAGAGGTAGGGTCGGAATATATTTTTTGAAAATATGGCATATCTTCTTGACAATGCGAATCATGAATTGGACCATGATCTCCCATATGACCCGGAGAATGAGTCATTTCCATAAATACACCCTCTAAGTCTACCTCGGCTCCATCCCTTTGCATTCGGACAGCAAGATCAACTGCCCCAATACCTAAGTGTTTAAAATTACAATCCCATCCACCCATCTTTATCATATAATCTCTTGACACTAATGCAGTCATCACTAATAAATATTCATTAGGAACATACGGCAAATCGGAATAAAATTGATGATACCCCATCCTCCACCAATCGACTCCTTCAATGGGGTTATTCTTTATTCTCGGACCTTCATAATACCGAAAAGAAATAATTTTCTTGGTAGGAAATGATTCTTTTTCTAATTGAAATAAAGCATTATCAAATACTCCATTATTTAAAAACACTCCATCATCGGCAGTAAATATAACATACGGAGAGGCACATGCAAGTAGACCTATCTGATAACACCTTGTGGGACAACCATAGTCCTGAATGAATTTCACATTAGGAGTATCTTTAAGTGAATCTGGAAGAGGATAAGGACCTACAAAAATAAGCTCAAATTCTCGTTTAGTAGCTACTTTAATTGAATCATAAAGAGCTTGCCAATTTTGTGGTCGAATAGCGGCTAAAAATATACTAAAATCAGGCATGAGGCTCCTTTCCATTAGGAAATCTACGTGCCCATACTTCTGGAGATTGCTTCCAATTATCAATATCTATTCTTATCCTGTTAACAACATTGGGATCTTTCTGAAGTTGTCTAAAAAAAGGACCATCATGCTCATGTACTGCTGTCTCTATAGGAATATGTTCCCCACCTACAACAAAATCAGCATTAAATACCTCCACTGGTGATAAATACGCGATTCCCCCATCTCTTTGTATCCTATAGCAAAAATCATGATTAGCCCAAGCTAAATGTTCAAAAACACAATCAAAACCACCTAACTCAATAAAACGGTTAACAGACAATAGAGGGTTAGTAGAAATTCGAAAATGATCTGGGATATTTAATTGTTCAAAATAGCAATCTGGTCTATGCTTTTTCTTCAAAGTTTTTACAAATTCCAATGTATGATAGGAAGTTTTAGCATAATAATATGAATCATCAAAAATTTTGCCAGTAAAATTAAATCCCTCACGATATCTTAAAACGATAAAATCACGATCATTGCAAGTATTATAAAATTGAACAGATTCATCGATGGCATAGGGGAAAAATATTACGTCATCTAATCCGATCATTATTAATCTTCCACTGGCACTTATTGCTCCGATTTGAGTACAACGAGTAGGCCCACCCCAGTCTTCAATATATTTAATCTGAGGATTATCTTTCAACTCATCAGGAGGAGGAGGATAAGGCCCTACAAAGATAATTTCAAATGAATAACGAGTGCAAGATTGAGATATTGAGTTATATACTTCAACCCAACGATGTGGTCTAAAACTTGGTATTACTATAGAAAGATCAATCACAAATTTAACCCCGTCTCAATGTCCATAATTTTTCCGATAATACGAAGCGAAGGTAATATTGAGTCTATATGCAATTTCTCATATTGCATGTAAAATTTATTAAAAATAACACTCAAATCATCCTTATTGAAAAGTTTTAATAACGAAGAAACCAACTGGCTTATCGTTATAGTGACATTAGATCTTACATTAAAGATATTTTCTTCGGGCAAGGTCTCAAATATATGTATCAAAAAATCACATAAATCACTCACATGTAAAAAATTTCTCCTCTGAGTACCATCCCCCCAAACTTCAATAGTATCTTCAGCTAAGCTCATCTTCTTGATGAGGTCTGGGATTACATGAGATTCTCCATAACTTTGACGGGAAGGTTGATCTCCCTCCCCTATTTGTGATTTGCCAAATAGATTTGGTGGACGCACTACATAGCATTGGGTCATGCGTTCTTGGAAAAAAACCTCCCCCCGGCACTTAGACGCAGAATATGGAGAATCAGGATCCAATTTAAGAATATCATTAGAACATTCAAACACATTCAGAGAAGATATAAAAATAAAAACAGGATTACAGTCTTGGCATATTTTAAAAACATTGTCATTTATTTTTGTATTGTATTCAATTAAGTTATCTTTATAATTGTATAAAATTCCTCCAACTCCGCTTGCTAAATGCACACATACATCTAAATGAGGTAAGTCCTGAATGACATCCGCAGATAAGTCACAATTAAATTCGATAATATTTTCTATTCCACTTGGAATAATATCGATATTTATAACATGGTAATTCATGAATAACAATTTGCGGATCAATTCTTTACCAACAAACCCAGATCCTCCCGTAACTAAAATAGTTTTATTCATTATGTCCGTAAATCAGGATAGTTCTTAGCAAACCAATCTACAGATTTTTTTATCCCAGTTTCGTGATCAGTAAATTGGAAGTCCGGAATAATGCCTCGCAGAAGAGCAGTATCTGATGGTCTCCTATATTGTCCTTTGGGCTTTGAAGTATCAAATATTACCTCTCCATCGAAGTTCATACACCTACATATCATTTCAACAACCTGGCGAATCGACAATTCATTATTATTGGACACAATAATTTTATCCTTACCATGCTCTGTTTTTAACAATTCCATAGTTAACTTTGCAACATCATAAGAATATATAAACTCTCTCAGAGAATTTCCGTCTCCCCAAATCACCAACGGATCATTGTTCTTTTTAGCTAAGAAACATTTATGAATCAAACATGGTATTACGTGCCCATCCGTCAAGCTAAAATTATCATTAGGACCGTATAAATTTGTAGAAATTATAGAAAAATAATTGACACCATATTGCCTTTTGTATGCTTTATTCTGAATATCTATCATTCTTTTGGCATAGCCATATGCAAAATTACTATCAAATGGTTTTCCACATTGTTGCAAATCTTCCGTTAAAACTGGAGCGTCATCAGGGAAAGTGCATACAGAGCTATATGAAACTATACTCTTAACATTAAACAGATAAGCATAATGAATCATAAAACTATTCATTAAAATATTTTCATAAAATAGTTCCGCAGGCTTAGCCAGATTTATTCCAATGCCACCAACTCTTGCCGCAGCATGGATTACATAATCTGGTTTATGTTTGGCATATATTTTAGCTACATGATCCTCATTAATAAGATTGCCATCTTTTCTAGTACAAAAAATAAACTCATCATCCTCCTTATATTCTTGGTCATGCAATAATCGAAAGGCCCATCCTATTAATCCATCCGAACCTGTTATTAATATTTTACTCAATTTTACCTCTCTTTCCCATTAGGGAATCTTCTTGCCCATACTTCTGGAGATTGTTTCCAATTGTCGAAATCTATTCTTATTCTATTCACTATATTTGGATCTTTTTGCATCTCCTTTAAGAGAGGACCATCATGAGTGTGTACCGCAGTTTCAATAGGAACTCTTTCCACATGTGTAACATCACAAATTTGATTAATATTACTGACCTCGACGGGGGACAAATGAATTTGTCCTCCATCTCTTTGTATCCTATAGCAAAAATCATGATTAGCCCAAGCTAAATGTTCAAAAACACAATCAAAACCACCTAACTCAATAAAGTAGTTTTTATCCATTAAAATAAGAGGGGCAATCAAATAGTGTTCTGGTATATTTAGCTGCTCAAAATGATAATTAGGTCTATGTTTTTTCTTCAAAGTTCTTATGAATTCCAATGTGTGATAGGAAGTTTTAGCTAAATACGATTTATCTGGGAAAAATTCTCCACCAAAATTTTCTCCCTCCCTATACCGTAAGGCTACCATGTCTTTTTTCCCAACAGTTTTATATAAATCCATCGCATGGTTCAACCCATCTGGGAAAAAAAATGCATCATCATCAAGCCTTGCAAATATATCAGAACTTGCATGCAATATTCCTATTTGAGCACAACGAGTAGAAGTCCCCCAATCCTCAATGTATTTAATCTGAGGGTTATCTTTCAACTCATCAGGAGGAGGATAAGGCCCTACAAAGATAATTTCAAAAGAATAACGAGTGCAAGATTGGAGAGAGGTATTATAAACTTCAACCCAACGATGCGGCCTAAAACCGGGGATTACCATTGAAAGATCAACCATAAACTACTTTCATATGCAAATTACTTTGTACACTCCACATTGAGACTCATCAAAAGTCCATTTTGCTTATCCATGTGAGGGTAGTAACATTGACTATAATCATCGATATCTGCATGTTCTGTATCTCTCCATTCATAGGGTTTTATCTGAGAGAAACCTACATCTGAAAGAGTTTTCGACAAAGTTACCAAATCCCAACAATAATAATGAAAGTTATAAGCATAATCTTGTCCCCCATACAAGAAGCCAATCAACTTAGATAAACTCACTCCACGATTATAAAGCAATGATACTTTTTCAAAATCTGGAACAGCTAATCGAAGAATACCGCCAGAACGTAATAAATTATACCATCTTTCCAAGACGCTTAAAATTTTAAATCTCTGGACATGTTCAAAAACATGACAAACATATATTAAATCGACAGATTCTGCAGACATACCTTCTAAGCAAAAAATATCATCAATTACGTCAGCCCCTACATCATCCCGTATATCTACATTTATAAAATCTTTAAGAATCTTTGTTCCACATCCTAAATGTAGTTTTTTCATTTTTCCCTATTCTTCCGGATTCAGTTTTATTCTATTTAAATCATGATCTGTCATAATCTCCACCAATTCATTAAATCGGACTTCAGGCTCCCAATTAAGGTTCTTTTTTGCCTTTGAGCTATCTCCTAAGAGGCAATTAATTTCTTGTGGCCTAAAATATCTTTGATCTATTTTTAGATATTTGTAAGGATCTAAATCAAGTCGATTAAAAACAGCTTCAAGAAAATCTCGTACAGAATAAGACTGTCCTGTAGCTATCACAAAATCATCAGGTTCATCTTGTTGCATCATTAAATGCATCATTTTAACATAATCTCCTGCATACCCCCAATCTCTTTTTGCTTCTAAATTCCCTAATACAATTTCTTTTTGTAACCCTAATTTAATTCTAGCTGCCGCACAAGTTATTTTTCGAGTCACAAATGCCTCTCCTCGACGAGGGGATTCATGATTGAATAAGGTTCCCGAACATAAAAACATCCCACGTTCACGATAATTTTTAACCTGAAAATGAGCAGCCGCTTTTGAAATTCCATAAGGAGAACAAGGGACAAGAGGAGTTTTTTCATTCTGTGGGAAAGGGGCATTCCCAAACATTTCTGAAGAACTTGCTTGATAAAATTTAACTGGTCTTTTAAAATCTCTAATTGCTTCTAGTAATCTAACAGTGCCTAACGTGTTTATATTAAATGTCAGTTCGGGTTGGTCAAAACTAACTCTGACATGAGATTGAGCCCCCAAATTATAAATCTCATTAGGTTCAATCTCTTTGATAGTTCTAAAAATAGAACTGCCATCTAATAAATCTCCAAATACAAGAAATAAATTTTTCCCAAATGGCTTACACCAATCTGGTGCTAAATTCATCTCATAAAGAGATTCATCCATCAAATGGTTTATTCTTTGAGTGTTAAACGAAGAAGACCTGCGTACAATACCATAAACCAAATATCCCAAGCCAAGAAGATATTCAGCTAAATAAGAACCATCTTGACCTGTAATTCCAGTAATGAGAGCTTTTTTAGGCATAATTATCTAGACACCACTTAATTTGTTTTTCCCATTAGGGAATCTACGTATCCATACTTCTGGAGATTGTTTCCAATTATCAAAATCTATTCTGATCCTATTCACTATATTGGGATCTTTGTGCATTTGTTTTAAGAGTGGCCCATCGTGATTTGTATTTGCAGTTTCAATAGGAACTCGTTCAGGATGTGTAGCATCATATATTTGACTACAATTGAGAACTTCAGCAGGAGATAAATGAATCTTTCCTCCATCTCTTTGTACTCTATATGAAAAATCATGACTAGCCCACGCTAAATGTTCAAAAACGCAATCATATCCCCCAATTTCTTTGCAATAATGGACTGACATTAAAGGATTTTGAGCTAAACGATAATGATCTGGAATATTCAATTGTTCAAAATGATAATTAGGTCTATGTTTTGGGGGTAATGTCTTAATTAGTGCTAATGTATGATAAAATGTCTTAGCTAAGTAATAAATATCATCCATATAAACACCAGAGAAATCAGCCCCTTCACGCCATCGTAAAGCTACAATATCTTTCTCTCCACAAACGCTTTTATATAAATCCATAGCTTGATTTAATCCATCAGGGAAAAAAATAACATCGTCAGCTCCCAAAGTAAATAAAGCAGCAGAAGCATTGGCTACGCCAATTTGCAGACATCTTGTAGGAGTGCCCCAATCTTCAATATACTTGATCTGTGGATTATTTTTTAACTCATCTGGTGGTGAATAAGGGCCAACAAAGATAATTTCAAAAGAATAACGAGTACAAGATTGAGATATTGTATTATATGTTTCAACCCATCGATGAGGTCTAAAACCAGGAATAACTATTGATAAGTCCAATGAGTCCACGTATCACCTCTTTCTATTTTAGAGAGTACAAATAAGCACCCTTTTTATTGCCATACCAAACAACTTCACGATACCAATCATTCCAAGAATTCCATGATTTAACACTGCGATCTATAATATATTTGTATGATCCTTGCTCTATCTGAATATTTTCCCCGATCAAATTGGCACGATAAACATCCCATATATTATATTTAAGTTCTACTTCTAAAATATCATTAATAAATGGAATCTTAATCAATTGATTATTAAATGAAACAGCTTCTTGCAACATATTTTTATCAAATGTTTTCCCATGAGACTCCAATAATTGGGATATCAAGTCTAATGCCTCTTTATGAAAATCATTCAATATGTTTTCTCTGACTAATTTTATAAACATATATTCATCAGCAGTCCACCATATATTGAGCCATTCTTTGGACTCACAATATTCCGCCCCGCCAGATTGAATATCTCTTGCTTTATTAGCAAAAAATTGAGACGCATAAGAAAGTACGGGAGTGCTTGAAGCAAGAAAAGCGTTTATTAACTCTTTATATTTAATTCCATAATTAACGTTTAAAAGTATAGAAGGTATCTGAAACAACTTATCAAAATGAATTAAAGAAGTCATAAATGCGAAAGAACGGCATCTAACCCAATCTTCTCTACTTAGAACATTGTTGGAGACAACCAATTGTTGAGTTTCATAAATATCATCTACCCATTCTCCAAGATTCCCATGGATATTAATCATCTTAGTCTCAACAATTTCCATGCCATATTTTTCTTGATATTCTACACTCCCCATTTCTGCGTTAGGAAGGATTGATAGATTATTAAATTGTATACGATTATGTTGACCCATTTCTATTAACGTAGAAACACCATCAGTAAATGTTTCATACGTCTCTTCTGGCAATCCCAGGATAATATCAGAAAAAGTCTCTACGCCCTCTGAGGTAAATCTCCGTTGAAGATCATAAAAGGTCTCTAATTTAATGTTGGCTCTTTTTACAGCACTAAGACTTGGCTCATGAAGAGATTGAAATGCCAGCAATACACCTCTACTTAGACCATTCTTAGTCATAATTTTTTGAATGTTATAAGAGGCTTCTGTGGAATTCTTAGTATTTTGGACAGAGAATGCTTGTGGATAACCGAATTTCTGCTTATTCTCTACAAATTTTTCTGTAATTGCCAAATCTTTATCTTTATACATTCCAAAATTGGCATCACAACAATACACAAATTCAATTTTATGTTTACTAAACCAATCTATTTCTTTAAAGAGCCGATCTGTCTCATAACTCGACATTCTCTTCTTGGCCCCAACCCCCCAATCGCAAAACGTACAATTATGGGATAAAATGTAATTTGCAAAATAATTTTCGTGAGGAAAACATGAATAATTTACAACGTTACACTTCTTCTCGATAGTTTTAATTGTTTTGATTTTTTTATTTTTTTGAAATCCATCTTCAAAGAACCTAGTTTTAAACCCATCCGCCCATTTAGCAGGATTATTTACTTTCTTATTGAATGATATTTTTTCGTTTGGACTAATATCGAATATTTCATCTCCTACACATAATTGTGAAGCTTCTACCCACTTCTGGTTTACATAAAAGGGATGCTCATAAGTTACCTTAATATTGCTTCCATCTTCAAAGGCAATTTCAAGGAGTGATTCTACTTCGTGATAAAACACTTCCTTAACTTGCGTTTCTGTAATTTCATTAGTCTGTTCATCTAAACTCATCAAATAATCACCGATAACCACCTCTTTGGCCTTCTTATTGGGACATCTCGAAGTGATAATTTTTGTGTTTTCTTCAAAGCACTGGAACGGGCAACCACGATTAGTCTCCCATAATCCTATCCATTTTTCTTCTGGATACGCTTCAATTAAGGGATCAAAGAATCCATCGAGAAATGGAGATGGAATATCATTTAAATTCTCAATACGAGGTGCTGACAGGTTCCGAATAAAATTATCATTCTGCAAATAAGCCAGAGATGGCACTTTTGTCCAATCCTTAGAAGTATAATTATTCAATAAAGAGGCAAATGCAATTTCTCCCTCTCCCGCACAAGCTAAATCTACATAAGGAAGATCACGTAAGAATTGTTCTAAAGCTCTATTATCATCCGGCACATGACAACCTCCGAACAATATAGTTACATTAGGATTTCTTTTCTTAAGTGCTTCTGCAATCAAACGTGATATTTTAAAGTTCCAAACATAAACGCTAAAAGCAATAAGATCCGCATTCTTTAATTGCTGAACAACCTTGTCAACTGATATCCGTTTATAAACCGGCAGTAAAAATTCAAAATTATCTATATTAGGGACATGTTTTTTGGCGTATGACACCAAAAATGCGACAGACAATGGCAAATAACTTTGTTCTGAAAAACTATTGTTAACCTGAATCAATCCAACATGTGTTTTTGCTTTGTTTAAGCTTACACTTTGGGAGAAAGAATAATTAGCAATAAGTGCATCATTTTGAATTGGTAAAGAGATAGTAGTCATGATTTATTTTTCGATAAAAAGAAAATTTTCTCTATTCCCACGCGAGATAAAATTGTCCCGCCTTACGAATATTAGACATCCTTTCTTCATAAGGCGGATTTAAGACAAACAAATTGTCTTTAATATACTGATATAAAGCTTCTTTATTTTTACACTTTTCATTATCATTATAAAGAGCAGGATTGTGAGCTATCCCGTATACATATATGGCTCTGTCTTCTGATGGTAAAGACTCTACAAATCCTTGAAACCCAAGCCCCAATTTATACCCATGCTCAATAGTTTCTTGCAATGATTTCTCAGAAGCCACAAACCACCCAGTCAAGCCTTTTACTTTGTTACGCCCCGCCTTTTTGCGGTGTTTCAAAGCTTTTTCCCCCAAAGTCCATTTACGAGGATTTATTTTAAGATTCTTAAGATCTGTTTTGCGGCAAAGAACCCAATATTTATCAACTCCTGCACAAACATAAGACAAAAGGCTTTCAGTCCCAAAACACGTAAGCATATCAATGTATCTAAAATTATATGCTTCCATGAACTCTCTAGAAAATAACATAAACTGTAAATTTACACATTCACCAAGTCTTACTTTAATACATTCCTCTCCCATTCCTTCGTCGTACCAAGGATAAAATGAAGCCGTATTATCGTATTCACATCTGAGAGAGACTAAGGCAACTTCTGGATCAGAAAATTCCTTAAGAGCAATTGCCACTTGATTATTTTGTTCTAACCATACATCATCAGCAGAATATCCGAAATAATCATACTGAGCATGATTACTAAGTACATAAAATCCTAAATTCATAGAAGAAAAATGGTAATGATAATCTCGTTCCGAGATATAAGAAAAAGATACTTTGTCATTTGAATATTCTTTACATTTAGCCGCCAAAGCTAGAGCAAAATCATCAGAAGATTTATTCACTACAAATAAAACGTCAATGAAGCCATCAACAACTTGAGAACTTATACCGTTTAATAAGTTTTCTACATAGAATTCTATTACATTAGTGTTCCAAATTGTAACCACTATCCCAAGTCGCATTTTAAGCTTCCTCTATAAAAATCAATTGTTCTTTTTATTCCACTTACTAGATCAATTTTGGGGAAGAATCCTAGCAAATCTCTTGATTTATCCAGAGATACTCGATGCTTCGGAATCATTGTCGGTTTATCTAAGTTAAAAGTAACAACTGCATTCTCATAATTATCGATCTGTACAATGATATCGAGTAATTCTTTTACAGTATAATATTTACCATATCCTATATTAACGGGATCATATGTATTAATCTTCTCCATAGCCACAACAATTGCCTCAATCATATCATCAATAAAGATAAAATCCCTTTCATCTTCTCCGTTTCCCCATATTTCAATTGGGTCTTGTCTCTCTATCACTTTACGGATTAAAGACGGAAGAACATGACATTTCTCAAAATCAAATTTATCGTAAGGGCCATATATATTCGTTGGACGTAGAACTACTACTGGCATTTTATTATGTAATTTATTAGAATACATATTGCATAAAATTTCACTAAATCTCTTCGACCAGCCAGTCATGTAATATTTAGAATATGGCTCCCCCTCAAACATCTGTGATTCTTTTAAGAACTCATCACCAGATTCTGGATATCCAGTAGTGCTACTTAAATAAAGAACTTTTTTAACCCCAGATTCATAACAACATTCTAAAAAGAGAGTATTGATAAGAATATTAGGAGTAACATGAATCATTGGATTAGAATGGATCGCTGCCGCTCCAGAAGAGCAGGATGACAAAAGAAATGCATAATCAATATCAATTAATGATTTTTGTACGTCTACTTTTTGAGTAAAATCAGCTTTTATATACTCTACATCATCATATAAAATCGAAGGTTTCTTTGAATGATAAGAGGATGTAATTTTACACCCCAAAGATCTCAATCGTTCTACTAAATTAGTACCAACAAAACCTCCTCCCCCAGCTATCAATACATTTTTATTATACCACATTCTGTTCATACCAATCTACTGTATTATTGATTCCTTCTTCTAATGATACTTTATTTGTCCATCCTAAAATTTTCTTTGCTTTATCTATATTTATATATCTAGCCAACACCATTGTAGGCTTAGACAATATATACCTTTTCTCAGGCTTATATCCATATTTATTTAGAATAACACTCGTGATCTCATTAACACTGTAACTTTGTCCGGAAGCTATATTAATCGGATCTACTACAGCATGTTTATCTAAAACCGTTAATAATCCATCTACAAGCTGACTAACATGAATACAATCTCTTTTTTGATTTCCATCTCCCCACACTTCAAATGGATCATCTTTACGATGAGCCTTCAAAATTAATGATGGAATAACATGAGATTTATCTATATCAAAAATATCATGAGGGCCATAAATAGAGCCTGTTCTAATTAATGCAAATTTGGTTTTAGTATTTTTATGAAAATTTTCACATAATTTTTCACAATATCTTTTCATCCATCCAAACCCAAAATAACACTCCGCAGGATCAGCAAGAAAAGCTTCATCTTCAGTAACTGGAAATTCTGATTCGGGATACATAGTAGAACTGCTAATGAAGGCGAATTTTTCTACTCCGGCAATACAGGCTGATTCTATAATATTTATATAAGGAACCAAATTATTTCGAATAAGACTTAATGGAGTATCTGTTTGTCCTTTAGCTCCACAAATTAGAGCCAAACAATTTACTACAATGTCTATATCTTTCAATGCATTTTTACATTGTTCATTATCTATTAAATCACAAGGAAAAATTTCTAAATGATTATGGTCGATTTTTAAAGTGCGATGCGGTAAAGTTGGATTATTAAACACAGTAGCTCTAACATGGGCTCCTCTTTCAAGAAGTTGAGCGACCACTTCATGTCCAGTCATTCCTGCCCCACCTGTAACTAATACATTTTTATTTTGAAACATTAAAGTTCTCCAAGGTTTCTTACGCTATACATTACTGAATCTTGCCCACTTTTCTGGAGAGTCTTTCCATGTATCAAATGGAATAATGTATCTATCATTATCTGTAATCCAATCCTTTTCAAATAGCGTCCAACCATAATTAGAAGAATCCTGAATAAATTTATAATACGGAGAATGGGGGTCAAACCCATAATTTTGAACAAATGTTGGAGACAAATACATTGTCCCGCCATGGGCTTGCATTCTATGCAATAAATCAATTGATGAAAAATTCATTGCTCCATATTTACAATCTAAACCACCAAGTCTCCTAAATTCAGATAATTTGATCATCCATGTACCATGCCTAAAATGACCTTTAACCCCTTGTAATTTTCGCACTGGAGGGTACGAATGACTATTCCAACATTTATCCTTCGCATGGAATTTAGTCCAAGCTGGTCTACCATATCCTTCTGTGTATCTTAAGATGAGTCCATCCCCATCTTTACATTGTTCATTATACATATTAATGGCCTTGCTCATCGAATCTTCTACCCATATACCATCATCTGATGCATTAGCAATCAGTTCTCCTTCACATTGCATAGAAGCTAATTGCATACATCGCGTAGGACTTCCAAAATCTTGAACAAATTTAATGTTATCTTTTTCTTTCAATTCGACAGGAACATCATAAGGGCCACAGAATACCACCTCAAAAGTCTTATCTTTACACGCTAAACTAGCAGTATTGTAAAACTCTGTCCAAAATTCAGTTCGTATAGCCGCGAGACAGATAGACACATCATATTTCATGAAGTCTCCCCAAGCTCAGGATGAGCAACCCCCTGTATATCACTCCCAAAACGTCGTGCCCATACTTTAGAGCTTAATTTCCAATTATCTATATCAATTTTTATTCGATCTAAAACCTTAGGATCGCTTTGAATAGCATAAAATAATGGCATATCATGAGCCGTGTGTGATAATTCAATAGGTTTATGAATCTTTGATTTTGGTTCCCAATTGTTATTCATGATTTCCATCGAAGATATGCTCATCGCCCCATCTCTTTGAATTCTCATTGCTAAATCATATGCAGCAAAAGCTAAATGTTCAAATCTACAATCCCAACCTCCCAATTCTATTAAATATTCACGAAGCATTAATACATTAGGAGAATTTACGTAATGATCAGGAACATTTTGAATGCCAGGTACATTAGTTTTTGCTAACCATACCATCTCTTGCATCCTTTTCCCTTTGAAATTTTTACCTTCACGATACCGCAGCCCAATTGCATGTTTAGGATTATTAAATGAATAATATAAATCAATACATTGATTCAGAGAGTCTGGGTAATAATCTCCATCGTCATCTGCTCTTACTATCAATTTTCCTGAGCAACTCAATGTCGCAATTTGAGCACATCTGCAAGATGTTCCCCAATCCTGAATGTACCTTATTTGAGGATTATTTTGCAATTCTAATGGCAGGGGATATGGGCCAACAAATAAAAGCTCAAATGAATACCTCGTACAGGATTGCACAGCAGTTTCATATAACTTCACCCATCGCTCAGGACGTATCCCAGCACATATTATTGAAATATCTATCATCGTATCTTACTATATCTTTCCTCAAAAGAATTATGAGTAAACAGATTGTTCTTTATGTACAAAAACAAATCATCTCTACGTTTCGCTTTTCCACCCTCATCATACAAAGAAGGATCATGTGGCTGGAAATACAAATTTTTTCTGGGATTATGAGAGAATCTGGATTTTCTTTTAAAAAAACCCTGGAACCCCATACCTACACTATATCCTTTTTGAAATAAATCTTCTAACGTTATGCCAGAATAAGTCATATAACCATCTGTCCCCTTCTGTTTATATTTTCGTAATGATTCAACTTTTTTAGCATTATTTAATTGAGCTTTTTTACATAAAACCCAATACTTATCTATAGCCGCACAACAATAAGTTAATAGGCTTTCAGTTCCAAAAGATTTTAATATGTCTGGGTACTGAAATTCATAAGCCTTCATATATTCCCTTGAAAATATCATAAACTGGCCATTTACACATTCTCCAATCCTAACCACCATAGAGTTATTATTAGAAGAGTCATCATACTGAGACAACTCTGGGGGAGCATTATCATAATCACATTGACAAGACACGATGCCAACATTAGGATCTACAAATTCTTCAATTGCAAGACTTAATCCACATTGCTCTACGAATGCAGTATCATCCACAGAGAAACAAAAATAATCATAGTGATCCTGATGATTTAATATATAAAATCCAAAATTCATAGAAGAAAAATGATAATGATAATCCTTCTCTGTGACATAAGCGAAAGCAATTTTATCATCGCTATATTCTAAACATTTTCCCCCAAGCATAGATAAAAAATTATCTCCTGAAAGATTATCTACAATTAGAACATCAATTCTATAATCATGCATCTGTGAACTTAAACTTTTGAACAGATTTTCTAAGTACCATGGCATATAATTGATTTGATAGTTATAGGTAGTAATAACTATCCCTATTTTTGACATTGTTTACTCTCTGAAAATACGTTATAACTATTTGAAAAATTTACATTGCCCTTGTACCATTCCAATGTATCCTTGATACCATCTTGTAAAGAAATCTTAGGCTCCCACCCCAATGCCCTGGCTTTAGATATATCCAAAATTCGAATACTATCACCAGTGTAATCTGATTGGCTCCATTCTACATCAAAGTTGATATTTGAACATTCTTTAATAGTTTTAACCAATTTTTGAATAGATACCCCAACGCCACTGCCGAGATTCACTGGATACTGAGGATTGGCCTTCATCATATGAAGGATGCCTTCTGCTACATCTTTAGAATGAATAAAATCTCTAACAGCCGTACCATCTCCCCATACTTTAAGTGGGTTTTCATTTAGCACAACCTTACGAATGAGAGAAGGAACAACCATGGCTCCTTTATCTGAGTCAAATTGATCATGTCTTCCGAAGCAATTTGCCGGGCGAACTATTACAATTTCATTCCATCCAAATTCTTGTCGATAAGCGTCTGCCTGTAATTCACTAATTCTTTTTGCCCATCCAGCAAAACGATCATGCGGAGACGGAAAGGTGCTCCAAACGTCATCTTCTTTCATTAACTGAGCAGGAGAGTATACTCCTACAGAGCTTGTAAAAAGGAAGCGTTTCACTTTATTTTTAAATGCAGCTTCCATCATATTCAAACTGAATTGCACAGTAGGAACCAAAAAGCTGGCAGGATTCTCTTTTGTCATTTTAGGAGAACCTTTAACCCCAACTAAATTAAAAACATAATCCATTCCATCGCAAACATTCATACAAGTACTTTTTTCTGTAAGGTCACAACGAATGTAAGTCACTCCATCTGGTGGGTTGTATTCTTGCTCTCTCCCAACAACTGTTAAAATCGCCCCCTCTTGCAATAATAAGTCAACAAGATAACGACCTATCATTCCTGTCCCACCAGCAACTAAAGTTTTTTGCTTATTAAACATCATTTTACTCTCAAACATTTGAATATTGATCTGCCATTTCAACTAGGATGGTAGACTTTCCATCTTGACGATTTAGAGCTTTCATGTAACTTGGGACTATTTGATCTCCAGTTTCTAATCGAATCACTTCTGTATTTTTTAACAGATAAGAAAAAGCATAAGAGTGATCAGAACAATGCTGTACTCCGGGATGCAATGGATCTGTACTACCTACACAGACCCTAATAATCACTTTGGGGCTGACTTTTCCTCCACTCATTCCAGAGAATTTGTCCAAATGATTGACCAACTGATTTGCTGCTAAAATCAAAAAATCAAATCTCGGATATACAGTCACTGGAATGAAGCCATTTAAAGCTAAACCTGTTGAAATCCCCATTTGCAAATCTTCAATCACTGGCATTTCAATACGTCTGCTCTTATCTATTTTTTCTAATGTTCTAAATAAAGCATTTCCCGGATAGCCAACGCACTGACCCAAAAAAATCACATTAGGATTTTCTGCCAATTTGTCCATTGCCACAGTGATTTGATCAAAATATGTCAAAATGTTACCCATTTACCAGCTCCTACATGTGGATAAGTACTCTGAAACTCGTATTCAGACATAGCTATCTGCTTACCAGATCCCCATACTACTTCTGTTGGAGTCTGAACAGATATATGATTGTTTTCTACTACTATATTTAGTGGCAAAGAATGTCCCTTGGCGTATTCAATTACTTCGTGTAAAATACCTGTCCTAATCGTCATATCTCCAACGAATAGCCATACTTGATCATTTTCATTTTTTAGCTTTACGCTAAGAGCAGTACCACAGGCTATTGGAGCAATTCCTCCAACAATGGCTGATGCAAAAAATCTTTGATCGGGCTTATTTATCGTGATACTACGTCCATCTATAATCTCTTGTTGCAACCATTCTTTACTGATCCCATGAAGCAGAGCATGATAATGACTTCGCCATGTGGAAAAAATCCAATCAGTAGGCTTTATGTTTTTAAAGATTTCTATTAATTGATCTTCATTTCCATCAGATAAATGGACTGGGGCTCGAATTTTTCCTTGCTGAAAAAGTTCACATATCTCCTTTTCAAAATTTATTAGTTCTTCTTTAGTCATTTTGTTTTTCCTGTTGGGAATCTTCTACCCCATATGTCGGGAACTTTCTTCCAATTATTAATATCAATTTTTATTCGATTCATACAATCTGGATTTGTCCAGATTGATACAAATAATGGTTCATCTACTTCAGAATGAGAATAATGAATAGGAGCGTGATCTGAAATAGGGCCATTAATATGAGCAAATTCCATAAAGAAATCCCCCAATATCATATTGGCTCCATCAATCTGTAATCGGGCAGATAAATCCGGACACCCCAATCCAACATGGTTAAATCGACAATCAAATCCACCCATTTCTAACAAATACTCACGATCTATTAACCCACACATCATCATTAAGCAGGTTTTAGGTATATATGGCATCTTTTTAAGAACTTTTTGATGCTTCATATACCAATATTTTTCAGTTGCCGGGCCATGATCTTTTCTGCGACTTCCCTCATAATATTTCATTGAGATAATATTCTTCTTCGAAGGAGGCAATGCTTCTAAAGTTTTAAAAGCATTATCTATTACTCCATTATTCAGAAACACTCCATCATCTGCTACAAACAACACATAAGGAGCACTACAATTTATAAGCCCAATTTGATAACATCTTGAGGGACACCCCCAATCCTCAATCCATTTCACATTAGGAGTGTCTTTAAGGGAATCAGGGAGAGGATAAGGCCCTACAAAGATAAGTTCAAATTCTTTATTTGTACAAGCTTTTAAAGAATCATAAAGAGTTTGCCAGTTTTGAGTTCTAATACCTGCTAAAAATACACTAAATTCTAACATTCAATCCTTAAATATTCAGCTTCACTATCAGAAACAAATAGATTAGCTGTTATATATTCGTATAATTCATTCGAGCATTTACATCGCAAATTCGAATCATAGCAATTCCGATCAAAATCGGCCCAAAAATCCGGACGACTTCCTCTTTTCCTTAATTCTCGAAGTTTTAACATCAATCCTTCTCCAATTCTTGGAGAAAATTTATGCGATCTCCATGTTTCGAACCCAATGCCCTTAGAAAGCCCAGGTTCTAACACTTCTCGAAAGGTTCGTAATTGGTTATATATCCCATAACCTCTACCAAAAACTCCCTTTTTCTTCTTCTTGGTTATAGCACTTTTTGTTTTATGATTGGTAATACAAGCAACATTAAAAGTTACCCATTTTTTTTGTATCGCTTCACATAAGAAAGTTAAGATACTTTCTGTCCCATATCCACTAAAAATATCCGGATACTTGTAATTATACCTTTCTAGAAAATATCTAGAAAAAACCATAAAATGTAAATTAACGTTTTCTCCCAATTGGATAATCTGAGGATCTACACTTCTTTGAGTGTAATGGGGATAAAAGAACGGACAATGATCATAATTGACCAATCCAGAAACAATAGCTAACGATTCATCATTGAATGTGTCAATTATTCGAGCAAGATCATTCTCTCCCTCTAATACAGAATCATCAGAGCAATAAGCTACCCAATCATAATTTTTATTAGTTTTAGATAGGGCTAAATTAAAAGCATGAAATACTGGAATATGAACGCCACTATGATAGAATTTTATCCCATGTTCTACTGACCATACTTGAAAGTATGCACAAAAAACTGAATCAGATACTGTATCTATCACAATTACGTCAAAATCAAGTGTTTTCTGAGACATTACTCCTTTTAATGTCTCAGAAAAATGATCAGGAGGAGAGACTCCACTATATTTAAAAGTTGGAATAACAACCAAACCTCTCAAACTCGTTCTCTCCAATAATTTAATGTAGATAATAGCATTTCGTCAAGAGAAATCTTAGGTTCCCATCCTGTTAAATCTTTAAACTTTTGTGAAGTTGGAATTTGCAAGGTTACATCAGATGGACGTAATCTATTAAAATCTAATTCAACTTTAATGTTATCAACCTTAGAGTGCTTAAGTAACATATCAAGCATTTGTTTGATTGAGACAGTTGTATTCCCACCTATATTATAAACTTCTCCGGGTATATGATTTTGGACTAACATCCAATAAGCCTTTACAGCGTCTCTTACGTCCATATAAGTTCTAATACTATCTAGATTCCCGACATGGATAATGGGTTCTTTTTTACCTTTTTCTATTTCCGCAATTTGTTTTGCAAAATTTGATGTAGCGAAAAACTCTCCCCTTCTAGCCCCGTCGTGGGAAAAAAGTCTAACTCTCACAATTTTTAGCTTCCACGATAACCAATATTGAAATGCCAACATATCCTCACCTACTTTAGATACAGCATAAGGGGAGGCAGGTCTGAAAGGTTGATTTTCGTTTATGGGAAGTTCATGATCAAAAACTTGACCATACACTTCGCTTGAAGTAGACACGATTATTTGAGGATCAAATGAAGGACTGTAATTGCGTACCAATTTAATAGATTCAAATAAATTACAAGTACCAATCACATTAGTATCTAAAGTCGAAGAAGGGGCCGTAAAACTATAAGGGACATAAGACTGAGCACCAAGAGCAAACACTATATCTGGTCTAACCCTTGATAAAGCCGCAACCAAAGAATGAGGATCTAATAAGTCTCCATGCACCAATGTGATCTTGTCCAAACAATGAGCAATATTATCTTTAGGAGATCGCCAACGAGTTAATCCAAATATCTCGATGTTTTGATTTAAACTCAGTAAATAATCGACTAAATGACTACCTACAAATCCAGTAATTCCAGTGATAAATACTTTCAATTCAATGTTCCTTTCATGCAATTTCTCAATTTACTACCTACTATTGGTTGTTGTTCTCGAATTCTAACGTGTAATTTCTTAACGGTTTTTTTATCTACTATTGGATCAGTTCGAACATGCCTCATGACTAACTTGTCCGCAGGGATATGAATATATCTATCAACAACATCTCTCGCTATCATGGCAACCCAATAATCCGCTTGAAATCCGTATGTAAAATATCCCAAACATTGTACCCATTCTCTTGAAAGAGCAGGAGCCAAAGAAAACCATTTGGGAGCATGAAATGGAACATACACTGCATAAATATTATCTGGATATACATTCCTTGTCTCATGTAAAGCAGCTACCCAATCTCCATGCTTGACAAAAAAATCGTCTGTTAACATCCATATAATCTCACCCTTGGATCGCAAAGCTAAGTCATTATGAAAGTCTCCAATATTCAAATATCCAGTAACTGGGGAGTATATTACTTCATGCTTAAAGTGATATTTTTTAAGAATGTCTTCATAGTACTCAATGTCTGATTGAATATCGATTTTTACTAATATTTCTACTTTTGATTTATCAGAACAAGTCTCAGTAAGATTTGCTATACTGAGAGCAAATGATGACTTATGCTTGGACGCCATAATGATACTAATCACTGTTTATTCCAAGTAATAAAATGATTTTCGTCAACATGTTTATTCAATCCGCGATCTTCTCTCCACTCTCTTCCAATATCCCGTATCACAATCTGTCCCTTAGGATATGCTTCTATTGTCTCTGAACAATGATTTTTTAATCCCCATTGATGGACATTTAATAATTGTCTTTCAGGATTCATAGTTCTATCTAGATTTTGAGAAACTATTTGACGAAATAATGGATCCACCAAACATGGAGAAAGTCCATATTTCTTTGTGGCAGATTTCTTCAAATATTTTGTTAGTCGAAGCTGATAGAGGTTTTTGTCTTGAATGATTGCAAGCATAACTTGTAAATCAACTGTAAGAAAGAGTTCCCAATCATCTTCAAAATGCAATATATATCCATCTCCTTGATCCCACAACCATTTTATAGCAGAACAAAAATTAGGCTGCTCTGGAATGTTCTCTAGAACCACTCCGAAATATTTTCTGGCCACATCTACCACTTCTCTTGGCTTGATAGACGAATTAGAAGGGGCTGGATCTACATTAATGTAAAGAGTGGAGGATTTCATATCAAAGTTGGTCATATTCTGTTGAAAAGAATCCAAAGTTCTATCAACCAGTTCCGGTCGGAGAGTCGCGGTCATAGTACAATGTAGGTTAACGGTTTATTCCCCAAAATTCACCTAATATTTGGATATCGATATTTTTCCCCCGCAAAAATTCAAGTATTAATCTCAAAAAATTTTGACGGAGGGCAAAATCTGACTTCATTATACCATGTGCCGGATCGGACCATTTTCTGTCTTTCCCATTGAAATGTGTTTGATAATATCCATCAGACCTGAGGTCTGGCCCATCAAATCCTGTCAAAATCACCTTTTTCGGACGAAAGAAATGACTTACCAGAATGCTTGTAAATCCAGAATTCGCAAAAGAATGTCCAAACACTCCTTCTTTAGAGATTTTGATCTCAATTTCCTTATAATAAACTTTCTTGCTTTCAATGTTCTGCATCACGTAAAACTGTTTCTCCGTCATACTGTCGATAATTCTCTTGCGACGAGATAACACCAATTGAGAGATAATGATATTAGGAGAAGTAATTTCTCTCACAGAGTGTTTAAAAGTCCCTGGACCAGTAAAAAGTGTAAAATCACTTGATATTGGGAAATTATAGTTAGAACCTATTATTACTTTATCTTTTATATCATTGATTGTATCTATATATTCATTAAGCGACGGTCCAGCTCCTAAAATTACAACGGTGTCTACTTGAGGTAGAGAATAATCAAATAAATGTATTTGAGGTTCCAATTATCTTAGTATCTTCTTTCGTTTTTCCCATGAAACAAAAGATCGTTCTTGATCTTTAGGAGGTTTTGACATCCAGTGTATTACTCTCCAATCACGTCCAGTATCTTTAACGATAACATGCTCAGCAGGAGTTTTTGTAAATTGATCTATTACCGCAAAAGGATATGGTTCTACCCTGCCTTCAGGAGGTTCCGCAAGATTCTTTAATTGTACTTCCGGATTTTCTATATCTTTCAATTTATGCCAAAGAGAATAAAAATTGCGAGAAATAAGACAGGGAGACAGTCCATACATCCACATCCCATATTCTTTTGTTCTTTTTCTAAGACGTATCTGATATAAATCAGACTTCATTTCAAATATTTTAATAAGAGAACGAATTTCCAATGATCTTAGCAGTTCCCAATCATCTTCTAAATGAAAAATATAAGGAGATGTTGCCTTACTCCATAACCATTTTACAGAAGAACAAAAATTAGGGACTTCAGATATATTGTATTCCACTTCTTTAAAAAACTCGTGACATAATTTTACTAACTCCATAGGATCACAATAACCAATCGGAGCACAATCAATATTAATTAGACATTTACACTCTTTTGTTGAGATGTCTATAATATTTTTAGAAAATGAAGATAGTGTCTGTTGTAATACTTCGAGGCGAAGAGTGGCCGTAATAGTGAAATCTAACATTGTTTCCATTACTTCTCTATTTTTATTACTCCACCATAATTAGTGCTCCAACATACCAGAGAGATTTCTCGATCAAAATCAATAACCCATTCTTTCAAGGCCCTATATTCATGATCAACCCATCGAGTATAACCTTGATCTGTCCAATCACATAATTCGTCAAAATGAATTACAGTTCCAATTTTAATCTGCGAATTCAGATTCCATAAAATAGTTTTACAAGATGCATATAGGTCAGAATCTATATTTATAAAACTAATATTTTCGGAATGAGTCTTTTTAAAAATAGGAATAGTATCTACAAACCAACCTTTTATAAGCTGAACATTCCTCTCAACTTTAGGTAACTTAATTTGTTTATATCTTCCTTTTTTTAGAGTTTTATCTCCACGAATCCAATCTTCTGGCAATCCTTCGAATGAATCAAAACCATATACTGTCCTATTGGAGTTAAAGCTGGCAATTTTGTTAATAGAATTGCCAGCTTTAACTCCAAATTCTAGAATTAAACCATCATCACGAAGTAATTCAGAGCACAACTGAAAGGTCTCTAATTTTCCACCTATATAAGGAGTTTGTTTCATTGCTTGTTTAAAATCTTCCGCAGTATCAATGCGAATATTCATATTTTTACCCGCGAATATAACAACTCGCAAATTTCAAAATCTAATGGTTCATCTATATCCAATGATTCCTCCTTGGACACTTCAAATAATTTAGGATTACCTGGAGAATAGTTCCAAAAGTATCCATTTTTTAAAAAGAACTCTTTGTCAAAAATATGAAACACATGAGCCATTTCTAGAACATCCTTATTCCCTTGTGAAGCTACAACCTTGGTTATGGTATTAATAGGGTTCCCCCACTCATTGAAGAATATATTCGAATGTTTTTTCACTGTAGTCATAGTTTTAAAATCATTTACAAGGAAATGATTCAGTGAATGTTCTATTCTATCAATATTAAAAAATGGACAGCAAGCATTAATGGTCATAATATGAGATGTTGGTACATCCTTATAATGGGCAAAAGTTAAATCTTGCCTACTGATATCTTGTTTTGGAGCTACGGCATCAGGATGCCTTTGCAAGAACCCAATTGAGTCAGAATATTTTTGATACAGTGAAATTATTTCTTCATCCGCAGCAGCAAGGAATTTAGGACAATCGGTTGCTACTTGAGAGAGCTTATTAAGGGCAATATCTAATAGGCAAGAAGTTCCAAAATTTCTCAGCATTTTATTAGGAACGCGAGTAGATCTAACTCTTGCATTGATAATCAAACTTACTGTCCTGGACATTGTTTAATCCTTTCCAAATCCAATTCCTCATACTGCTTTCCTATTAATTCTTTCATTTTCCATAACCCATCATTATCAAAAGCAATGACTTTTATCCCTTGTTTATTTAAGAACTCTATGATTTTAAAGAGAAATCTTCCCTTACCATCAGAAGCCTCTTTATTTCGATGTGCCCCTTTTTGAGTCCTTACCTTTCCATTAAAATGATCTACCGTGATTCCATCATTTCTTGGACCGTCAAAGCCCGCAATTAAAATTTCTTTAGGCTTAAAAAAATGAGCAGCCAACATAGCCATAAATCCACAATTCCCCAGCCAATGGCCAAAAGATCCATCTTGACACTCTATCTTGTTATTCCAATAAAAAGAAGCTGAATCTTTACATGTAGTTCTATTGACATAGTATTTAGCTTGTTTGGTTTTTATTCGTTTATCGATTACAGATTTATTATAAACATAAACCCATGGAGTAATGATAAAATTTTTACAGGTCAATAATTGAGACACGCTTCCAAAGATACTTTTGCCAATAATCGCGCAAAAATCGCTAGGGACAAAAAAATTATAATGTGTCCCTATTATCAGTGGGTGCTTTCTATCAATATATTTAATAACTTCAGGTTGATTAATATTCAGCGATGGTCCCGCACCTAAAATTAAGATATTGTGGTGAGATTCTACGGTATCATAATTTAAAGGTATCAACCCTAAGCTATTCCATTCTGCTTTAGTTTTACAAGGAGATGATTCAAACTTAGACTTAATCGACGCCTTGACCCACTTATCCATTTTCGTGCAATGCTTCACTTATCTTAAACTCATATTCCTCGTCTATATCTAAAGCCTCTTCTTTAGAAATTTCATATAAAAATGGATCCCCTACCAAAGATTCCCAATACTTGCCAGTTGATAAAAAAAAATCTTTATTAACAATATGAAAGGCATGAGCCACCCTATATGACACAGGACTAGTTTTAGTATCCCCAGTGCTTCCGTCTATTAAAACTGATCCATCTTCAGCAAAAATCCAATCTCTAGTTTTAATAACAGAAGTAAGAGATAGTACATGTGCTTCCTTAAACCATGTAATGGCTTCTTGTAAAGTCTCAACAGAAATATGAGCACAACATGGATTGTAAAACATAAAATAATCTGAATTAATCTGTCTTACTGCCTCAAACACAGTAATAAGTGGACCATCAACTGAAGCAGATTCTTTAGAGCGGTGAATTAACCCTATGTTTGGTCCACGTTCAAGACATTTAAATTCTTCTTCATAAGCACATAAATATTTTTCATCTACATTCAATTGGGTTAGCTTGTCTAAGGCTATACGCATGAGGGTTGTACCTGCAAATGGTCTCAGTAATTTATTATGGCACCGAGAACTATTTTTTCGAACATTTAAAATCATAGCAATATTTCTCATATGACCTCAATCTCCAATACAGATTTATCCAATCCATAAATATAGACCGAATCAAAGGTCTGCACTTTTACTCCTATTTTTGTCATATAAGGGAATAATGTATTCTGCATAAATTTAATCACTTTAGGAGCCTTTTTATCATCAGTTGCCAAAGTTCCATCAAACATCTCTTTTTTACCATCTGAATTTCTCTTGCCATCGATTCCTGTAAATAATAATGTTTTGGGCCGACACATCAATGCCATTAAAAAAGAAGCTAATCCAGTAATACCAATTGTACTATGAAGGCACCTTCCATGCTGATCAAATTTTAATTGTGACGCTCCATATACACTATAATTTTTATATCCTCCAATATTTTGTTTTTCTCCGAACTGATATGATTTATGAGAAAAACTTCTAAAGAAAGAATTAAAACACTTTCTATTTGTCTGTAGGGTCCATCCCCTAATTATGATATCTGTCTTTATAATATTTTTTTGTTCTTCAAATTTCTTTATATCTGCAAAGCAGGTGTAATTGGGAACAATGCCAATCTTGGAATAATCATATGTCGCTCCAAAAATAAGGCTATTATTTTCTTCACAATATTTCAATATTTGATCTTTATTAGACGCCGTGGATGGACCAGCCGCAAGAACAACTACACTATCTCTTTGTGGAGCAGAAGAATAATCAAAAACAGGAACATTAATCAATGATGTTTAATCCCAATGCAACTTTGTTCAATCCGTAAAACCCCACATCTTCAAAAGTTTCCACAATTATGCCCAACTTATGTAATGACGGGAAAAGGGATTCAGTCAGATATTTAACTTCTTTTGCTCGTTTCTTCGGCTTGCCATACGGGACCACAGATCCATCATGCTTTGTTTTAGTTGCAGCATCGGGACTAGAGCCATCAAAACCTACTAATAACATTCTTTTAGGCTGACAAAACAATGAAAGAACAATTGAAGCCATTCCCGCCGTCCCTATAGTAGAATATAGAAACATCCCATCTTGATATGGTATTACTACACTTGACGTTTTATAAATGCCGATACCTTTCGGATCAGTGTGAACTAAATAACATTGACGATTAGCTAACTTACGAGCGACCGATTTTAGTTCTTTCTTAACAATAATGTCTCCATGTCGTATGTTTTTAATTTGTTCCTTGCATTTATCTATATCTCCATAATAAGTATATGTCGAAGGAATTCCATAATCGTAATTGGCAGAGAATACTACACTTGAATATGTATTTACATAATTCTGAATACGAGAGATGTTAGAAGAAGATACTCCACCAGCAATAATAACTACGCTTTCTTTTTGCTGTGCTATACTACTCTTAAAATATGCCATTTTAATCATTTCCACAAAATATTTTCACAGATATGTTTAGAACAATTTTCTTTAAAATAAATATTCTCAGATTGAAATTTATCAGCGGTTAATGCCCAACAAATAGCATGATTAATAGAATCTTTATCCCCATTACAATCAAGCGTGTTTTTATTTCTTTCTCTATTTTCTTGTCGAGTGCCAACATTAATGGTCGGGATTCCAAAAGATGCAGTTTCTCTGATTCCAGAACTTGAATTCCCAATAAAATATGTAGCATGAGCCATTAATTTCGCATAATCAGATAAAGGCATGTGTTTAACACAAATCAACTGAGAACTGTATGGTCTAATACTATCCAAGATCTTATTGTAAAAAGCATCTATATTAGGATATAAAACCACACATTTCATCCCTCCTGCTAAGACGCATTCTAATAATAGAGACATATCTACATCATTGTCTTGAGTCGTATTCGGATGAAGAACTACTACTGCATATTTTTCATAAGGCTTTATTCCGAATGATTTTTTATACTTCTTACTAAATGTGCTAACATCCAAGTATTCTCCAACCGACAAAGATTGTATATATTCCACCGCAGGACAACCCACATGAAAAATATTCTTTACATGAGCAATACTCATAACTTTATCATAGGCTTTCTGAGTAGCCACATAATGACGATCAGCACAAATTGAAATTAAATCACGTACCGTGTCATCAACACACCCAGATCTTTCTCCTCCCTGCAAATGAAAAATAGGAATATTCATTACTTTAGCTGCCCATACAGCAGGGAAAATATCAAAACGATCTCCCACCACCAAGAGAGTATCAGGTCGAGAATTGGCGTAGAAAGACGCATGTTGGATTAAAGAAACACCTGATGATTGTACCATCGCATCCAGAGTATCATTCATCATTAAACATTCAATCTTTTGTTTAATAATGAATGCGTCACGCTCAATGTCTTTTATAGCATCTCCTATTCGATCTACTACCAAAGCAGAACTGGCAACAATTTCAATTTTTATAGAACTATTATTCTTAAGATAAGTTAATATAGGTTTGAGTTTCGAATAGTTGGTACGATTAACAATTGGAACACATATTTTTTTTATGGTCATTTTAGTTTTTCGGCTAACTTATTAATCACAAAATTACATGCAGCATGTCTAGATTGAATAGTAGACCCAGCCACATGACCAGTAAAGATTAAGTTACTATGCAAATCTAAATAATGAGTAAAATTCTTTGTATCTTCAATTACATCTACTGCAGCATATTTAACTTTTCCATTATACAGCGCTTGCAATAAAGATTGATCATTGACTAAAAACCCTCTTGAGATATTAACAAAATATATTGGACGCTCTATCTTAATTTTATCAAAATCTGCATAATCTACTAAATGATAATTTTCTGGACAAGCACTTGCAGAAACTATAATTATATCTGAACTAGAGAATAAATATTCTTTAGAATGTCCAGATTCTTTATCTGACCAAATAACATACGCTCCCATTGCTTCTAAGTATTTTTTAACAGTTTTCCCAATTCTCCCGTAACCTAAAATACCAACAGTTTTGCCAGCTATATCCTCTCCTACTTCTTGATTGTGTTTTAATATTCTATCAAATCTTCTTAAAGCTGATAATACTAATAATAATGTGAATTCTGATGAAGCTTTAATATGACCAATTTCTTCTGGGATTAACTTAATAATCTCTACATCTCTGCTGGTTTGAATATGATCTATAGCCGTAGTTGGAGACAAAATGTATTTCAAATTGGGAAATTGAGACAAAAATTCATCATTTATTAGACGATTAAACCCAATACAAAGAACTTCTGCCAATTCTTGTCGTACAAATTGATAATCCAAAAGAGACCAAACCGCTCCTTCAAAAACTCTTTGATCATCAATATAGACAGAAATCATGGCCCCTGCCAACGTCCTGCATAACGCTGACATACTTCTTCTGCTTCTTTTGAAAATGTATCAATAGCCATTAATTCTATATTATCCGCATATTCTCGTATTTGTTTCATTTCTCCTGGCAAAATAGCAAATTTATTATCTCTAAAAGGTAAATTTTTATCAATCGTAAAGTGTTTTTCTATGTATGTTGCCCCTAAAGACAACGCTCCAATAGCATCCCAAATGCCCTCTGCATGTCCACTATATCCGAAAGGTCGTCCATGAGAATTCTCCCAAGAGAACTTTCGAATACGAGCCAATCGTATCAAATTCACCTTATCGTAAGGACACGGATACAATGGTACACTATGTAGTAAAACCACATTTTTGTAATGAGATAAAATCGCCTTCAATTCCGCATCCGATTGACAACATCCCGTACTTGCTAATACCGTATCAAAAATCCATGAGGCCGTACCCACAAAACTATCCGTCATTTCAGGACTTGGAATTTTAACTTCATCGGTCAAAAGTCTGATAAATTGAAGGTCTCGCTCATCAAAACAAGAAGTAAGGAATTTGACTCCATTATCTTTACAACATTGTTTTAGTATTGGATAATCATGTTCTTCAAGTTCTGCTTGGATATAGAGTTCTCTGCGTCCGTCTTCATCCCATGGACCTGGCTTTAGATGTTCTATTTTCCATGTTTGAAATTTAACATAATTCGCTCCCGATTTGGCTGCCGCCTCAATCATTCGCTTAGCGAGATCAAGATCTCCACCATGGTTCATGCTTAACTCGGCTATAAGATTAATCAAGATTTTCTCCTTTAAATAATTTCAACATACGAGTCATATTGTTTTTTCTATCACCTATTTTTGTGTGTAATAGATTATTCATATTATCATTTAATTGTTTTCTGAGATCGCTATCATTCATTAATTCATCTACTTGCTCAGCAGCCTGGGATGTATTTCGAGCTTGATAAATTTTTGCTGTGTCTTGATTGGCATAATCTGATATTCCTCCTCTTGGATGGTTTGTCCCAACAATAACGCATCCACATAAAGATGCTTCCATAGGACAGTTGTGTAATCCTTCCAATTCAGAAGGAGAAATCCACACTTTAATGCTATTATAGAATTCTCTCAGTTGATTAGAATTGGCATCTTTAAGATCACGATTGAGCATTCTGAGTTGATATTTGTTCCCTAATTTTTCACAAATTGCTTCCACCTCTTGATGTCTCTTGGTTTTATGGCGTTTATTATAGAGACCACCAATAATATTTTCTCGTTCAATTTTTTGCGGGAAAAAATCTTCAAAATCTAACCCTGGATAAATTAAGGTAGAATGTATGCCATTACTTTTTAAATAAAACCTTAGCCATTCACTATTAACGATACATTCTGAACTTTTATATGACTCAAATAACTCTACATCACTGGCATTCCACGTTTCATATCCTCGAATGTAATAAAATTTCTTATCAGCTTTCCAATTTGTAGCAAATTTAGCACTTGCATAACCAGTAGACATAAGAACATCACAGGTTAATAGGGCATTATTTATATCAACATTTATCTCAGACCACGTATACTTATTCGTAGCAGTTGAGATAATGACTTCTTCCCCTAAATTTTGTAATGTTTCAGCACATTTTATAAGGGTTCTACTACCTCCATTATTCCCTAAACCTACTCCTTGAAGATTAAAGACTATTCGCATGTCCATTCCTTTGGATTATAAGTATCTAACATAAGTGTATTTTGTGGATTTATATTTTTCCGCAAAATTTGTCTATCCTTTAGCATTTTAGAACACTTTTCAGGATCTTTTCGTGATCTATCCTTAGTCAACTGTTTATCATGTTGACGATAAATAGAAACATATTCATCCAGAACCTTCATTTGTGCTCCATGATTCAACCATCTCCACCACATCTCTCTGTCTATTGCCCACTTCATTTCTTCATCATATAACCCAAATCTCTCATACAATGATCTACGGGCCAAAACAGTAGAAGCTTCAATGGCGAATGACCATCGAGGGGAATTAATATCAACTTTCTTGGCTTTACTAGATCTCGCAAATGGTTTATTCTTTATTTGGGGATCCTGCATTAATTTTCTGTATGAGTCCAATGTTTTTACAGGAATAGACCAACCATGAACAAAATCAAAGTGACCAATAGCCCCAAGTCTATGTTCCAAAGAATAATATAATAACATGTCATCCGCATCGAGACACGTAACGAATTCAGTGTTCGATAAAGCAATCCCGATATTTTTCCCGCGAGCATTTCCCTCACTATTCTGTTTGAGCCTAACCGCTCGAACGTTATATTGTTTAATAATTTTCCAAGAATCATCTGTTGAAGCATCATCTACTACAATAATTTTACATGGGGTACTTTGAAATAAACAACTTTCAATCGCACTCCCTACAAATTGTGCATAGTTGTAATTGCTAATGACGACTGTGACATCCATAAATTATTAAACACTCAAAGATTGCAAATAATCTTCAATCACTTGACAAACTTCGTTTATAGAACAATCAAACTCATTCTTACATGACAAATATTTTACAAAAGTATTGTGAGGATTCCAACTTCGCAAATATCGTTTAGCAATTCTAGATGATCCCCAAATAAGATGAGGAATTCCCGCGAGAGATGCAAAATGAGCAGTTCCAGTTGATTGTCCAATAGTGAATTGAGTTTTTTTAAAAATAGCCAATAAATCTCCTAATGTCGTTTTGTTTTGTAAATCAATACATCCTGCTGGAATTTTGAAAATTGTATTCCCCTTAATCCCCACAATGATAGGGATTAAAGATTTATCCAATAAAAAATGACATAAACTAACCCAATTCGTTGATTCCCAATTTTTATGAGGACCGAATGTCCTTCCTCTAACTAACAAAGTTACAGAATTTTGTGGTAAATAATCCCATTTATTCAACAACAACGCACTGGCTTCATATTTTAAAAATTTTCTATCTGAGAATAATTGACACCCATGAGGGGGGATACTGACTTCATCTGCAAGTATCCCTTGTAATTTACTATTCATTACACTTTTGATTGACGACCGAATCGAAATAGAAGGCTTAATTCCACTATTCCCCATACTCGAATCGGATATTATGCGGATAGGATAAAAGTGAGTTCCCATTGGATATAGAGCTTCCCGTCCCTCTCTTACCATAACATGAATTTCATCATATTGTTCTTGAGAACATAAATAATTTACATGAGGGACATAATTTATAATCTCCCATCCAAGTTCTCCTGGGAAAAAAGGAACAAATAAAACCTTTCCCATTTATCTCCACGATCTCAATTGAATTTTTTTTGTCATTAAATCCTTATGTTTTTCTGTGGCGTGAATATGATTCTTAGGATAAATATACCAAACTCCTCCATCTCTGGTAATTCTTATTAATTCTGTTAACCTCTGACGGTATATTTCTGTAGAAAAATCTAAAGTATCAGAATGATTCACCCATTCTTTCGAGAGAGCAAAATAGGCCAAAATAAAATCAAATTCATTGTCGGCAAATTCATCCCAAGGATAATTATTTGTATCCCGAATCACCACCCGATATCCCATTTTGTTTAAATTATTTTGCTGCCCCAAATGAACGCTAGATTTTTCAACAATTTTCTTCGCTTCCAATCCATTTCGATTTCTCTCCCCTTCTTTAGAATCATCTATTCCATAAGGGATATCCAATCCAACAACCTCTAAACCATGTAAACGAGCAACAATCATAGATCCTACTGAACCACACCCAAAGTCTAACCCATTCATGAACCCCATTTGTTTTGCTCTTAATATCGGAGGTTCTAATCTTTTATAATTTTTTTCAGGATTAAGATACTTTCGTGGGATAAAAGCAGTATCTACTCCCATCAAAGATTGTTCAAATATCTTATTATAACTTTTGAAAAAACTCATAATAATTTTTTGCACTTTCTTTAATATCTAAATCAGGACGCTTTATATCCCAATCCATCGATAATATTTTAATCATACCGTCTCGGACTTTTGAACTATCAATACTTTTGGGTCCAACTTTTTGCATGTCTTTTATTGGGCGAAAATTAAACTCTATGTCCAAATCTAAAATTAGACCAGAATTACCCACTACCTCAGGTGTCCCCCCTATATTATTACACAAAATAGGCAATCCAGCAGACAAGCCTTCCACAACAGAATTTGAACAAGCTTCAAGGTGGCAAATATGACACATAAAGTCGGATTGTCCATATAATAATTCCAAGTTATTATCTATCCTTCCAAAGTATTTAATATTGGGATGTTGTAAAATAAAATCAGGTTCTCCAACCACATATAGTCCGATATTTTTATGTTGATCACAAACTTCAATAAACGCTCTAACTATTGTTTCCAGTCTTTTATTTGTCCTCCACAGAGCACTGCAAATCAATATTTTCTCAAAAGGATCAACTTTAGGAATCTTTTTATATTTCGATTGTAAAGCTCCATTATAAATGACTGCACTTTGTTTTGGAGTAACTCTCAACATCCTATTACAAAACAATTCCGCCCATTTACTTTGATATATCACCCCATCAAATGACTCAATACTTTGCCTGATAGGTTTATTTAGTTGTATGCGTTTTTTATCATAATATACTCCATCTACCCGTAAAACATTGATAGTATTTGGTTTCTTTTTTTCGCTAATAACACATAAATGAACATCAGATTTCTTCTGCTCAGAGACAACTTCAATATCAGGCATTTTTGCCAACTGACTCAACAAAAGAGTCCCAAATTTTTGAAAACTCAAAGAACCTGAAGTAAAATGTTTTGATGCGGATAATTTCATCGCAAAAGCACAATCGGTTGAATTTTTATTCCCAAATTTTCTCGTTTCCTCAAATGTTGTTTTGCCAATTGTAGAGTAGTTTTTTTCTGTTCCGCAGCAAAAACTCTCGACATATTCCCTTTATAATAACGATAATAATACAATCTCTCAGGATAAAAACCCCCTCGACCTACCTCTTCAAGATTAAACCCTAAACTTTTATCAACAGAATATCTTAATCCATCAGGAAACAATTCTTGTTTATCTGCCAATGCCCGCCTAAACGTTCTCCAATGAGAAAAACAATGGATACCTTTCTTTGCCATATCTGCAAGACTCAACTTTTCTCTAGGACGAGCAGAAAGACCTGTTCTACAATTTTTTAATGCTACATCACACCAAAAGTGTTGAGTATAAATAAAATCCATCACTGGAAATTTTTTGTACAACCCAACTATCTTTTCTATAGCCTCTGGAACCAAAGTATCATCCGCATCCAAAATTCCACAAATAGTTCCAGTGGCAGATCTTAAAGCAGTTGCATAACAAGAACTACAATATTTTCTTTCTGTATTCCTGATGACTTGAATTCGATCATCTTTAAGCGTTTGCAGATATTCATAACTTCCATCATCACTAAAATCATCAATTATAATATATTCCCAGTTTTTAAATGATTGATCCAAAACACTTTTAATAGATTGCTGTATAAAAGCTAATTTATTAAAATTAGCAGATAAAATCGAAAATCTATCCATTAATCAATCGATCAAATATTTGAAAATATTTGCAAGCCGTATGCCGAACGTGTAATCTATTATTGAAATCTTCTAACGTACTCTTTTTGAGTTGTTCTAATTTTTCTCTATTACTATTCAACTCTGCCATCCGAGCAAGAAATGCCTTTCTATCTTTTACAATATACCCATTCACTCCATCCTTGATTAATTCTTTATTCCCTCCGTAATTCAGGCACAAGACCGGCACAGCACATGCCAAAGATTCCAATACCGCTATACTTGCTCCCTCCTGTTGATTAGTCTCATAAAAATAAACATCTAATGCTTTAATAATGGACATTTTTATGCCACGATTTAACATTTCTCCAAAATAATGGCAAGACTGAGAATGTTTACAAAAAGTTTCAGCCTGCTTGTTATGTCCAAGTAAATAATGCTTATGCCCAGGAATAATAAGTCGAACCTTATCTTCCAGCCAATTTAATGAATCAAGTTGAAACTTACCGCTTGCTAATCTATGACACCTCCCAGTCTTAAATTGACCTTCTAGATCATATGGAGGGATTCCAGCAATATAATCATTCTCTACACCATTTAAAACCGCTATTCTACGACTAGGATGAATAGATTCTGGCCAATGAGTCTTGTGATGAAGATAATCACAAACAGAAACATAAAAATCACACAATATAAATTCAGGTACTTTATCCAGTTGATTATATGTATGGTTCATCAAAACATACTTGCAACCAGCAGGAACATAATGTCTAAAACATTTAGAAGAAACCAAACGATGGTGAAGAAGTATATTAATATGATTATCTCCCAAAAATGTCTTCAAATCACGTTCTTTAAAGACAATAGGAGTAATCCCGTAAGAGCTATAAAACAACTTATCATATCTTATATGCCCAGTTTTAGGACAGACCACATAATTTTGGACGTGTGGCCCATAATAGGTATCCAATGCTCGTACAAGCTCCATCATCATCGTTTGACCGCCACCAATACCCAAACTATCAATGACATGACAAATATTTAGCTTTGTATTAGATAGATACCGATAAGTATCAAAAGGCAGAAATGAAATTTCAAAAGGAGAAGAAGCTTCTGATTCTCGAATAATTGTTCTGTTGGTGCCTAAGCGAGCAGCATTTTTCTGTACAACCCTCTCTCGTGCTTTGCGAGATCGCTCATTAACTTTTTGCTGAATTTTCTTTTCTTGTTCTGCAATAGCTTTACGCTTGAGAGCATTCTGATGTTCGCGCACATCTCTAAGTCTACGCATTGGGCAATCCTTGACAGTTATCTCCCTTTGAAGTCATCATCTCTTTGTCTAGATTTTCTTTCAATTCTTCGATTTTTTTAGCACAATAAAAATCTCCCATTTGAGCGGGGAAAAAGATATATTTGCAACAAGATTCGCCTTGCCGATATTTGCAAACAATAACGAGGTGATTGACTGGTATTAGGTTGTCTGAATTAAAAGGTTCCACGATTCATTATACGCGGAAAGATTGCAGCATTCTGTTTCAACTATCTTTACTCCAGATTCACGATCTATCAATAATTTACCACATTGATCACAATAAGTATTCCGACATCGAATCACTTCTGGATGATAGCAGTTAGAAATATAGACATGTCTCAGAACTTCAGAAAAAAAACTTTGCAACTTAATTAATTTAAGAGGATCATAGCTTTCTTCTTGCATTTTATAAAACGGGAAATAATACAACAAGTGCAAAGGAATATTTGATCTCAAATTTTCAAAAAAATCCTGCAATTGCCGATTGAATTCATGATTTTCTATCTTTGAAGGAAGTACTAAATAACTAATCTCTAAATGAACCTCTGAAATAGCCGCATTATCAATAGAATTTAAGACAGGAAGAATCCATCCACCACAAATCTTTTTGTAATCGTCATTGTCTCCCTTAATGTCAATATTAATGGCATCCGCATCTTCACATAATCGTTGCATGACATATGGGTTCACAAATCCATTAGTTTTGACTGCTATTTTAAGATTAGATCCGATAGAACTTATATGTTGACGAACTTTATGGATATATTCATAATACAGAGATGGTTCATTATGAGTAAAAGCAATACCAGCCACATTGCGAGACAAAGCAAGTTCTACTAATTGCTCAGGAGTAAAAGTTTTTGACAATCCTAATTGTTGAGAAACTGTAAAATTTTGGCAAAATTTGCACAAAAAGTTGCATCCATACCATCCACACGATAAGAACTTAGATCCTGGAAGAAAATGAAAAAACGGTCTTTTCTCTATGGAATCCACCGAGATATTGGAGAATTCATTTTCTCGCGGATTAAATATCTTTTCTCCACTTCGAGTAATAACCTTACATTTACCTATTTCCCCGTCTTCCAATTCACAAAAATGAGGACAAATAGCACAGTTCATGCGAATATTCCAGCTACCTCTGGAATCTTTCCATGTAAAATAGATGCACTATGTTTATATCTCTTAATTTTTTTCTTGGGAAATAATTTGTTTAGTGTGTTTCCCACGGAACGATATACCGCATGAGAATTAAGAGTGTATTCGGGAGACCGAACAATAATAAAACCATCAAATTTAGTATTTTTTACGGATTCAAAAACAGCATCAGCATCCACTACAGCAATATTTGATTGAAATTTTTTAACTATATCAGAACTTGCCAAAGATAACTCTCGTCTTAAATTTTGTGGTGGAGCATAATCTCCTTGGTTAGAAACCCAAGTGTATTTATGTAGCAATTTCTTATGAGCCATAAAAGCGAAAAAATTACCACAATCAATTGACTGACAAGGATCATCAAATTTTAACTTGGACAGCCAATAAAAATCATGATGTTCATCTATATTAACAACTTCCAATTTTTTTCGCTTCAATTTGTGTAAAAGTTTTACACTCCAAGGATATAAATAATGATGTTCTGTTACTAAACTGAAAGTACGTGGTAAAGTGCATTTCTTACGTAAAGTGTCAAAAAAATCGTAGATACGAGAATTTAATTTTTTCTGGAAACCCCCATTAAACCAATCCAAATCCAAACTCAAAATTCGAGCCACATTGTTCGACATATTTCAATCCTATTTGAAAACATACTGTTCATAAAGTCACTAATCCTATATTCTGTCGTTATATACAGAACACTTTTAAAGGATTAATAACTACTGGCCTTGCAGCAAGGCTCCTATCAAGTTGAATGAGTACATCACTGTTCTTGATTACTTTTCTACCTATATTCCCACTACCGTTAACATCTACATTCAACAAAAAAATTACTTAAAAACATATCCAGTCTTTTGCGACCACAGTAACAAATCAAGTTCATCCAGTGACAATCCCACCAATTGAGCATAATTTTTCATTTTTTGCTCAATCTCTAAATATTCTGAAATTGATGCACTAAGTTTCTCTATGTTTATAATCCCTCTCTTTCTTAATCCGTCAATGATATGCACATCAAGAATTGCGAGACCATTCATCCCCACATTTCTAAGAAAATGTGACGAGAGCTTAGGTCCAAAACCATTAATAGACTCGGTCAGAAATTTACGAGCCCCAGATAAACATTCTTCTTTATATTCTGAAGCTAAGTATTGTAGATATCGTTGTGTTAAGCTCTGCCAAAAATCTGTTTCAAGAAACACTTTTTTAGCTTCAATCAACCGTTGACCCTTAGTCTCTTGAAATCTAACTAATCGCTGGAGACATCCAATTACAACCTGTAATGAAAGAGGATCATGATAGAAATTCAATTTGCGAAGCCTCTCTATTGCTTCTTCCGCTTTGATTGCTTTACTTTGTGGAACGCAAAGACAAAACATGAGCATGTAGAAGATTTTTTCTTTATTTTCTTCTTTTACCCCGTCTATGATGCCAGTGGAGCCATGAAGAGCTTCGTAAATGTGTATTTTCTTAGTTTGGAAGATGCGTTTATCTGCTGCTATCCAATTATCTAATGTGGCCGTGACCATCGCATTAAGAATACAATATATTGAGAGATTAACAAATTAAAATGGCTAAGCCCACAATTGTAGACTTAGCCATTTTCTGAATAGCACTCTATTGGTATTAGTTAGTGCCGTTAAGCCACGCAAAAAATCCAGTCAACAGACCTGGCACCGCCAAAAGCAACAATGCTAAACCGCCGAAAAATCCCATAATTTATGTTCCTATTCTGCAGCATAAAAGCTGCGGCATAAGCCAACCCCCACCATGAGGGCTGACGTTTAAATAATACAATACCTTAATACAGAATGCAAGCAAAAAATTAAGAATCTTCCGATTCTTCCTCTTCTTGCAAACGTGCAGAAAGTATTGCCTCACTCATTATACATTCTTCAATACTTTTATCCTTTATGGTCGTCCGATCAGTCCCAGAAAACACTGGAAAACGTAAAGATCCAGTTTTAGGCTGAATCGAATCAAATTCTACTCTCCACACTCTCGGATAAGAGCAAGTACTATAATAATCTCGTTGCTCATCTGTCAACCCCCCGCCACACTTAGCCAGAAAAACTTCTTGCCCATTTTCATCTAATTGATAACAAAAAACGCTTTTCAGCTTCCCTTGATTTTTACCTGTCCCATATTCTCCTATCCCAGATTCTGGATCAAACCGCACAATAAAATCATCTTCATATTTCGGCTTTGACTTCCACAACACATTAGGTCGCTCTGCTTTTCCATTAAAAGTAAAAGCCTTTCGTGTTTCCATAACGGAAGTATGATCAAAAACCACAATACCTTCAAGTTTTCGTTTCTTAATATGCTGCATTGCCGCGACATGACTCATATCTAAGGTCTCTGCTGCCAATAAATGAGGAGAGCCTAATTTATCAACCAGCTTCTGCAACCCTGCATGACGAGCCCTATAAGGCTTAGTCGTAAGTAAATTCTCACCTTGGAAAAAAGCCATATCAAACATATAGAACGAAAGTTGGCCAAACTCCTTTTGCCTCGCCAACGCCTTTTCTGGATCACTTCTGCAAATACGACTTACCAAATTAAAATCATCAGTTCCATCAGGACGAGTAAAAATCATTTCTCCCAATAAGATTGTCCCAATAGGCAAACCCTGTAAAGATAAGACAATATGAGGATAACCCGCTGTCACTACATCCATTCTCCGAGAATAAATTTGCAGTCCGTCATTATGCATACAAGCGACATGCATCATCCCGTCTCTCTTGACAGTGAATAAT
>ERZ1292625.72-Hain-H41-01um-R1-72-length-176844-cov-10_pt2 | contig 98339 bp, 111 predicted proteins | sample MGYA00564400_ERZ1292625 | MGnify/ENA primary metagenome ERZ1292625 (study PRJEB36523, sample SAMEA6512639) | groundwater metagenome | collected 2019-01-08 | study: AquaDiva: Metagenomics assemblies of 32 groundwater samples
AGCTCCCCCCGCCGCGTTTTTTATTTCAATATTCCAAATCCCATCGACTATTTTCTTTACTGTATTTTCCGATGTGAGTGCGGTCTATGTGCCAGGCGAGGCCGCAAGTGCCAAATTTTTTCGCGATCACGCTCGCCAGCGTGCGCATGTAGGTGCCACTACTCGCGACGCACGAGAAGTGCGCAATAGTGTACGCGCTAGGGAGAGAAGAGTCGTTTTTTATTTGTTCCCAATCAGCGCGGACTTCCGCTCGGCGGAAGTCTGCGCCAAGTGCCTTCCGCGGATCGGTGACTTCTGGGATGGTGTCGATCTTGGCGCGAGCCTGGTCGGCGACCTGCTCGCGCGTCAGGGTTTCAATCTCGGTAAGTACGAGTGAATAAATCCTCGATTCTTTAGTCGGAATTTCAATTTCGGCCAAGCGTCCTTCAAGCGTCCACATATGAAGCGGTTTGCCTTGTACGGTTTTTGCCGAAAATAGCGGATAGGGAAGTTTAATGTTTCCAATTAGGTCACCACAAATTTTTTGTAATTCTTCCACTAGTCCGGCCGGCTGAAGTTGTGAAGATTGCTTTTGAAACGCATCCCTGATTACTTCGCCCGCAGGGCGCGTTTCAAAAGTAGATCGAGCAACTTTAGTACTTACGTCACTCGGCCTGTCGACAATCGAACTTTCTGACTGTGCGCTCCGGGGCGCTAGCCCAAGTCTTACCCAGTCCGAAAGTTGATTATCGCCGTCCTCGCTCGGCTCGGCGGCAGTCGAAGAACGATGATGAGGTCGTACCAGTTTCCGAAATGCATCACCCCATAAGTAGCGCGAAGCGCGCATTTCGGAAACTGGTACGACTGATAGAATGGCACAAGTCTTCAGTCGCCCTAACACATCCTGTGTGTCCGATTCGATTCCGAAAAGCACTGAAAAGTTATACGCTTTATCGAGACCGTGGTAGGCGGTCTGATTTTTGCACTCTTCTCCAACGAGCACGAGTAGCTTGCCCGAAGCCATCGGGTCGAGTCGGCCGGCGTAGGCGAGCGGGACACCTGCCAGCTCCTGATGTGCCGCTCGCCACGCTTCTGCGCACGACAACGGTGTTTCGCCAACTTTTTTCTCTAACACCACGTATCGTTCCATCATTAAAACGGAGTGCCGCCGAGAAACGCGTTTATGATCATAAGGAGGACAAAACCTCCCAGCACCAGCAAAATAGTCTGCATACGCGCCCAGTATAGCAATTTCGTATTTAAAAATCTTTTGTGCGCCAGAGTCGGCTCGTGGCTGGGTCGAAGCGGGCGACTTGGAATTTTTCCCATTCGGCGAGTGCGATGAGCTTGGTCTCATCAAGTAAAAGAGCGGCAGTCGCGAACGCGTCCGCTTCGCCCGCGGTTGCCGCTTTCACAAACGAAGCCACTAAGTGCACCGCGCTCTCACTCACGATATGGGTAAAGGTTCGTTCTTTATCGTTCCACTGTCGCTTGAACGGACTCGAAGCAGCGAAGCCTTGGTTTTGTATCGTGGCCTCTATCAAGTACTTTTTTGGTTCGGTTGGGTGTTCAAGGTAGACGGTGATTGGCGTTTCGTGATCGCTTGTGCCGTATATATCGCCGCCGCCATTGATAAGAAAATAGTGCACACCGCTCGCTTTTAATTCTTCGGCCACCAAGTCGATGAGGTAGCCTTTGCCGTACCCGCCGAGGTCGATGTTGCCGCAGGCGAGTAAAATTTCAGTTTCGGTGATTTTGAGGTCGCTGTTTGGATCGCAAGTGCTCTTTGGTATTTCCGCTTGGGCTTTGAAAGAGTAATTGGCGTCGTAGCCGCGCGCTTCGAGGATGTGACCAACGAGGATGTTAAAAATTCCGTCGGTTCGCATGTACAACGCTTGTCCGTATTCGAGAAGCGCGCGGCACTCACGGGAGGGGCTATGTAGCCTGCGCTCGCGATTTAGAATAGAAATAAGCGAGTCGGACTTGAAACGGGAGTAGGAGCGTTCGAATGCTTCGACGAGACACGTGGCGCGGCCCAGGACCGCGCTACGTGTCTCGTCATCTATCTCGTCAAAAATATCAATCCACCACGTGGTGCCGAGCGCCGCAAATGTAAGCGATGAACGGGCGGCCATGACCGCTAGGTTTGAGCTTTAATTTTAGCCACCGCTTCGTTAAAGGTTCTTGAGGTGATTGAGGCGCCGCCGACTTGCGACAGGTTGATCTCGTCAAGCGATTTACCGATCACCTCGGTTTGGTAGACTTTATCAAAGCGTTCTTGATTGGCGGTTGTGTATCCGGCAATGTTGTCGTAAACCACGTCAGAGTCAGTCACTACGCCATCAACGAGCGTGAGTGTGACTTCGATCTCATGGTCGGTGCGGTCGGGCGTCAAATAGTGGCTGATTGCGGAGAAGGTGCCACTTGTGCCACCGTCCTCCTCAACTGGAGGTTGTGCCGGCACGGCCACTGGTTTTGGGGTAGGCGGTGTCGGCGTCACTACGGGGGACTCATCTGTGGAAGGTTCAGTCGCTATCGGATCTTGGTCGGGCGTTGGCGTTTGATCTTGCGGAGATGAGGCAACTTCCTCTTGGGGCACTGTGGTGGTAGCTACCTCAGGCGTGCCGTTGGCACCGTTGTTTGTACTCACCAGAAACGCGCCGATTCCCACAACGGCGAGCACAGCCACGATGGCTAAAACAATAGGCATAGTTAATTATTACACATTAAATCCTAATCATTATACATAAGCAAACGGCAATCGTCTCTGGTATCTTGTACAATTACAGTTACGCATATGTCGGGCATATCTTTCAGCAATCCTTGGAAACTAATTGTCCGACGCCTTGATGCGACCGGTATGTATCGCACCGTCACGCTGGCACTTCTCACGCTGGTTGTCATCAGTGTGGTAGTTAGCATCCTTAAGTTGATGCCGTATTCACCGCTTGAACTACTGTTCTCACTTATTGTGGCTGTTGGCGTGGCGCTTCTCGCCAACCTAATCTTTGCTCGCCTCTGTCGGGTCTCGGCCAACCACGAGTCAGCGCTCATTACGGCGCTCATTATTTTCTTCCTCATTCTCCCCCCACAGCTTGAAGAGTTGCAGTATTTACTTGTCACGGCCGCCGTTGTCGTAGGTGCGATTGCTTCAAAATATATTATTGTCTGGCGGAAACAGCATCTTCTCAACCCGGCCGCCGCGGGAGTCGTCGCTGTCATGCTGGTGTACGAATTTTTTCCTCTGCCACCTGGATATTTTGAAGCGAACTGGTGGATTGGGCAGCCGATTTTATTGTTACCGCTCGTGCTGGTGGGATCATTGGTGGTGCAAAAAGTGCGGAAATGGGTGCCAGTCGTGTCATTTGTCTCGGTGGCTTTTATATTTTCTATTTTTGAAACTTGGCGTCTTACTGGCGTCGCCCTTGACGGTTGGTACTACTTTTTTACTTCTGGCCCATCGCTGTTTTTAGCGTTTTTTATGTTGACCGAGCCGTTCACCTTGCCGCCGACCAAGAAACTGCAAGGCATCTACGGAGCATTCGTTGGTTTTCTTTCTCAAACGTTACTCTTTTCGCCGTGGCTAAAAGTAACGCCGGAAGTCGCGTTACTGCTCGGTAACGTCATTTTCTACCCGTTTAGCCTGCGTCAGAAATTATTTTTGAAATTAAAAGAAAAACATGCGATTGGACAGAACACCTACGAATTTGTATTTGAGAAACCAGCCGGTCTGCGCTTTCTACCCGGACAATATTTAGAATGGATGCTCCCGCATGCGAGTGCCGACGCGAGAGGGAAACGTCGCTACTTCACCATCGCCTCAGCACCGACTGAAGCTGATGTGCGGCTCGGACTGAAAGTGTCCGAGAAGGGTAGCAGCTACAAAACCGCTCTCTTAAAACTTGACGTCGGCGAGTCGGTCATTGCGAGCCAGCTCGCGGGTGATTTTATACTCCCAAAATCGGCTGAACAAAAACTAGGCTTTATCGCTGGCGGCATCGGCATTACTCCCTTTCGGAGTCACCTGAAGCACATGATCGACAGCGGCCACGCTAGCGACGCGGTGCTGTATTACTGCAACAGTAAACGAGAAGATATTGCGTACCAAAATATTTTCGAAATGGCGAAGGCGAAATTCAACTTCGAAGTCGTGCATGTGATTGCTGAAGAGGAAGTAGGTGCGCCGTTTGAGCAGGGGTTTGTGACAGCAGAAATGCTGAAACGCCGCACCCCTGACTACCTCACGCGTCACTGGTACCTCTCTGGCCCGCCTGGCATGGTCAATGCGTACAACACACTCCTCCTAAAACTAGGCGTCCCCCACCGACACATCACCAAAGACTTCTTCCCCGGTCTGGCGTAAATAGGGCTCAAGCAATTTCTCAAAACACTTGATTTTTCCTAAGTTTGTGCTATTGTTTCCGTAGCTTGTTACTTAAGTTTCTTGAAATCAGCACTCTTGAAAGGAGTAAGTAATGTACAACGATACCAGATGGTCGGGGTGGCTCTATGTCATTCCGGTGGCGATGTTTTTTCTGTCATGTATCGGTCCGATCAAAGAAATAGTGCGGACCGCCGAGGTCGAGAAGGAGTTGCGAATCTCGCAGCTTCCGCAACTACCTCTGGAAGAGATCGAGTTCCGGCTCACGCGTTTGCAGGGTGAACTTTCGCAAATACAGAAAGGAACGCTGGAACAATATTTCACGCTTCTAGCAGAAGCGTTCGTACTCAGCGACGCATCGACCCGCCTCGATCTCGAGGCAGGCAAGTGGGAGCAAGACAGTCGTGGCGCTCCGGTCGCTCCATCGCGTATCCACGCGATGGCCGCGGAAAGACTCAGAAGTACGATCGGGAGTCGGCAGAACGATTTCGGGTTTTCCACTGCGACTCGCGAAGAGATCGACGCCGCCCGCGCCACTGTGGTGCTCCCCGATGTCAATCGGGAAACCGCTTCGTTTGCGGGTGTGTGGCAGCAGATCGGCAAAGCTTATCTGCTGCTCGCTCTCTTTGCAGCGCCGGTGTTCTACATCTTGCGTTTGCAACGATCTGACCTGAAGATCGGTATCGAGTTTCCTCGGATCATCTTCTGGTCGTCGATCTGGTTCATCGGGATTTTCAGATATCCCGACAACATCGACTGGTCGCAGCAACGTCGAGACTTCATGCGTTTCATTGCAGCACTCGGCAGTATGCTGTTATCGTTCGCTGGGATGGGCGTGGCGCAGGCCAAAGCTAAGTCCGGCGAAAAGACTAGCGGCAGTGAGATCGAAATGGTGTCGGAAAATACTCCGAAGACCATTTCGCTACTTGACCCGCCGTCACCACAATTGCTACCAACACTCCAGATCGGCGGCATCAAAGTAGATGCGTTCGGCTGGTCGTTTGTTACTTTTGACACGGCGGCCAATGACGAATTTGCGGTCCGCAACGCTCGTTTTCGTACGATCGCAAAAACGTCAAAGACCGAGGTCTTTTTTCAGAGCAACGTCCTCAAGGACGGAAAGCTCTTCAAGGACTTCGCAGTCGAACAGTTCTGGGTAGGGTATCAAATCGACCCCAACCTGCGCGTCAAAGCCGGACGACTCTTCTTGAGCCCGTCTGATACGTTACTACCACCGTTTCTGGAGGAGACTATTGCCGGGCAACATTTGCCGGTGCAGTTCTTTGGCAATGGCCTGACGCTCGAAGGTTCGCTTGATAAGGACTGGAGCTTCGCAGTTGACCTCACTGGCAAAAGCGATACTCCGACCTTCTCGAACGATCAGTTTGATCGACTGGACTACGGCGGCTTCTTGAAGCGGAAGACGGCACACGGCTTTGTCCGGTTGTCCGTGCAGCATGCAGGCGACACACGTGTCTTGTTTGACACCGTGCAAACCTTCGGCGACCACAAGCTCCGTGGCGCGGTACATTACCGCACAACGGACGAACAAGTCGGCGGCTATGTCTTCTATCAGTACATGGTGGGCAAGCATCTACGTGCGTTCGGACAACTCGAGCACACCAGCGGCGACCTTATCGGACTGGTCGGGATTAGCATTCCCGCCAACGACAACCTCGATCTTTCTGCTGAGGTAAGATCGAATGGAACCTTCGGAGCTCGCGTTCGCGCTCGCTTCTGAATGTTTCTTCAAAAATCACCCGCGGTCCAAACGGACCGCGGGTTTTTCTTTTTTATTATCACAAAATTAGCCCGTCATTATGAATGACGGGCCCTGAGCTCACCGATGAGTACTTGAACAACGTGACGATCACGTTCGTCAACCAGCAGTTTCGTATCATGTTCCTTCACCGCCGGTATTTCGACGCCAATGTAGAGGCGAGTGTGCAGTTTCGGTTGTAGTAGTTTCTTAAGTTGAAAGAGCGTGAGCCGGCTACGTTGGTATGGGCGAATCCCGATACCTCTCCGGGTGTTTCTGAACAGGACTACCTGCGCACGGAAACCAGGCACTCGTAGGTCTTTCATAGCTACACAATCGAGTGGGTGAATGGCGTACCGGGGCGCGGGTTTGAATGTTGCGTAGCCGTTTTCCGCCAGAGTCAGTCGCAACACGTCGAAGTCTCGTTTCCGGCCAGGGCCGTTGAGATCTGCTCCGTAGATCATAGGTACCTCCTGCGGCCATTAAACCACAAGATTGGAATTTTGCAACTACCAGTCAATTTCTTTTAGATTGTGTTCTCTTAAATATTTATTGGTTTTGGAAAAATGCTTGCAGCCAAAAAATCCCGAATGGGCGGAAAAAGGTGAGGGGTGCGCCGCTTCAAGGATAAGGTGTTTGGTGTGGTCGATAAACGCGGCTTTGGAGCGGGCAAAGTTGCCCCAAAGAAGAAACACCGCATGCTTCTTATCATCAGAGATTTTTTTGATAATAGCGTCGGTAAACGGTTCCCAACCTTTGCCTTGGTGCGAGCCAGCGTTGCCTTTTTCGACAGTGAGCGTGGCGTTGAGTAAAAGCACACCTTGTGTGGCCCAGCGTTCGAGATTGCCGCTCGGGGAGACTGGTGTGCCGAGGTCACTTTGAATCTCTTTATAAATATTTTGTAGCGACGGCGGCGGTCGCACACCATCAGGCACCGAGAACGAAAGGCCGTGTGCCTGGCCAGGGCCATGGTAGGGATCTTGTCCCAAGATGACCACCTTCACAGCATCAAACGGGCAGAGCGCCAGCGCGTTGAAGATGAGTTTGGGGGGAGGGTAGACCGCGCCCGCGAGGTACGCTTCCCGTACCTCGCGGGTCAATGTCTCAAAATAAGGCTTGTTAAATTCCTCCTCCAATACCTTTTTCCACGATTGTTCCATGACCACATCCATGGAGCGATTATACCAAGTGGTAGACTAGTAGGATATGAAAGAATCACGCATGCGCAGTATAGTAAAGGGTGTTACGTGGCGTATTGTCGCATCCGGCACCACCATGGGTATTGTGTTTTTAGTGACCGGAAATCTGGAGTTGGTGGCCAGCGTGGGCGTTGTCGATATCACCGCGAAAGTTCTTTTCTACTATCTCCACGAACGTGCCTGGGGGCAGGTGCACTGGGGTCAGCTTGGCGTCGAGCCGAATTTTCTCCAGAAAGAGTAGGCCTTTCTGAAGTTGAGATCGGTCCCAACTACTTTTGACAGCCGGGACAGTAGTGGGTGCCACGGCCGGCCGTGCGAATTTTTTTGATTGTGGTGCCACAACGCTCACACGCCTCGCCTTGTTTGCCAAATACTTTTAAATGGTCGATGAAGTTGCCGGGGTCACCATTAGTGTCGGCGAAATGCTGAAAAGTCGTGCCCCCTGCGGTGATCGATTCTTGTAGTACGTCGCGGGCGGCGGTGGCGAGCGCCGCCGCCTCTTTCCTTGTGAGCGTATCAGCACGCCTCGTCGGACGGATTTTCGCGTGCCAGAGCGCTTCGTCCGCATATATATTTCCCAAGCCAGCCACAAATGACTGGTCGAGCAAGACGGCTTTGATGGGCGCTTTGCGCCGGCGCACTTCAGTGACAAACCACTCACAGTCAAAGTTGGGATCTATCGGTTCTGGCCCGTAGCCACTTCGTGCCAAGAACGCCGCCTCAGCGTCAGCGAGTTTGGTATAGCCAAACAGTCGCATGTCGTTGAAGTACAAAGTTGTACCATCAGTGAAGCGAAAAACCACGCGGGTGTGTTTGGTTGGAAGTTTCAAGTCAACTTTTGTAAAGGTGTGGCCGCCGCCAACGACATCGCCGCGGGTGTCAACAAAAAAGAATTGCCCGGTCATTTTGAGGTGCGCAAGCAGGTAGAGGTCGTTTTCGTTTTTAAAAGAAAAAATCATTAACTTACCAACGCGGTCGATGTGCTCGATAGTCTTTCCAGCCAGACGGCCTTGGAAATTGTCATCGTTCGCCACGCTTTTGGGGTGTAACACCCCAACATCGGCAATCGTCCGACCGACGACTTTTCGCAAAAGCTGCAGTCGCACCGTTTCTACCTCTGGAAGTTCTGGCATATAGGCATTCTAATAGGTTAATTGAAAATAACCAAAAAAAATGTAGAATACACACTACTCGCAAAAAGCGGGTAAAAGTATTCCGGTGTAAGTAGAAACTTGCACCGTTCATTCGGAGTTCTAATGAAAATGAATTTTCATTATCCTCCTCATTCCGGTGTAGCTCAGCGGTAGAGTGAGAAGGTTTGGGAAACCTTCGCAAGACCTTTTGAGCAATTTCTGGAGGAACGAACGGAAATTGCCAAAAGGTGTACAGCTTCTGTAAGAAGGTCGACGTAGTCGACTGCTCGCATTTGCACACTCTATGGTTAGAGAAACGGAAAATCATAGAAGAATATTCCGGTGTAGCTCAGCGGTAGAGCAGTCGACTGTGACATTGAACAGTGTTCAAAATAGCAGCCTTACCGAGTAATCGATATTGCAAATGAGGTGAATTGCTGGAACTCCTAACGTACAGTCGAGGACAATCAGCAGCCAAGCTTTGGAGACATCCATTGAAGGTTCAGAGACTATCCCACAAGGGAGTACCCGGCACCACTTTTTGATTTCAAAAGTTTAAATAAAAAAGTGGTGCCGGGGAAGCGCCTCACACCCAGCACTTTTATTTCAAAATTTTGAAATAAAAGTGCTGGGTGATGATATAGTCCACCCTGTAAAGAAATTTACAGATCCGTGTAATCGATTGGTCGCAGGTTCGAATCCTGCCACCGGAGCAGATCAGGACAAACGTCCACAAGGGGTCGCCAGGTGCGGCCTATTTTGTTGTCAACGCAAATTCTGGGCATGACCGTGAAAGTATCACTTAAATGAAAGTCCTCTATCGCTTACAGAGAATCATTGACACTATCTTTGCTACAATACAATCATGGATAGTGAGAAAATGAAGCAGCAAGCCGAAGAATTCGCACGCATTAACAAAAAACGTATTGCAAAAGAGCTTACTGATCCTGTTAAATTTCCGCCCGATGCCGAACCAGTTGGGGTATTTATGTCAGGTTCTCCTGGCGCCGGAAAAACTGAGGCCTCACTCCGTTTAATTGAGAATCTTTCACCAACAGGTAACGGTGTCCTACGAATAGACAGTGACGATCTTCGTTCGTTTGTGCCCGGTTATACTGGCACAAATTCATCATTCTTTCAGTCAGCAACATCTATCATTGCTGACAAGATGCAAGATTGTGCAATCGCACAGCATCAAAGTTACGTTTTTGACGGAACATTAACGAATGAATCGCGGGCAAGAGAAAACATTAATCGTTGCCTCAAACATGGTTACTCGGTATACATCATTTACGTTTACCAAGATCCAATGCAAGCATGGGGTTTTGTTAAGGCACGAGAACAGAGAGACGGGCGTTTTGTACCCAAGGAAGCATTCATTGATCAGTACTTTAGGGCACGGGAATGCGTCAATAATCTCAAAGAGGAGTTCGGCAGCAAGATTGAAGTTCACCTCATTGTGAAGAATTTGGACGGTACTGATTTCAGGTACAAAGCAAACATACGTCTGATTGACAGTTATGTACCCGAGACTTATACTCGAGATACGTTAAGTCGGTTGATTGTATAAAATAACTATGAAAATGTTGCGGTTTTTCAAAGGAAGTGCTCCTCGGACAAAGCATTCGAGTGATTTTTCAGTGTTTTTCCGTGAGACTTCATCAGGCAAAAAGAAGGCCGTATTTATGGACGTTGCTCGCAAGGCAAGTGCTGATCAGCGACAAGTAATTGAAACTGCTCGCAAGACTACAGCTACTCCTGCTTAGTTCACAGCAATAGCTCCACTTACACTGGCACGAACTGCAGTGTACGCAGCGCCACCAACCACTCAGCAGTTCTGAATGTGTCTGCTTTCGGAGCCAGGCAACACAAAAAGCCCATTTCGGGCTTTTTGTGTTGTGCGGCAGAGTCTCTCCAGGTTCTGACTTGACAAAAAATTGTAATCTGCTACCATCCTTGGCAGAAAAACGTGCTGAAGTTGAACCAATGCCAGGTTGGGGATACCTACGTTTTTCCGGCGGGAGCGCAAGTTTGCCGTCGGCAGAGAAAAGGTAACTGGCTTTCACAAAGCCTTATCTCTGTTTTTTCAAGCCTCTACTTGGTAGAGGCTTTCGTATTTATGGATAAATTCCGCCACTCTTTCAAAGCAACGAACCGGTCAAAAGTTCCGAGTCCGCTATGTGGAGCCTATAGCATTTGTTGGGATATAATAAGAGCATGAAAAAATATTTGGCAATATATTTAGGAACAGCATCCGACACTGAAAAAAACACCATTACCCCCGAACAGGAAAAAGCGATGATGGAAGAATGGGCTAAATGGTCAGGGGAGCATGCGGCGGCTATTGTCGATCCGGGTACTCCCCTAGGCAAAACTAAGAAAGTGGACGCAACAGGTATTACTGACACAAAGAACGGTATGGTCGTCTACACCATCGTTCAAGCCGAATCACACGAAGCGGCCGCAAAGATATTCGAGAATCATCCGCACGTCACCTTCTTCCTCGGGACTTCTATTGAAGTCATGGAGTGCCTACAAATGCCGGGGATATAGGGGTGGGCTTTCTAGACTGGAACAGATGCTCTGTTGGCGGTAAGATAAGTTCAAAGGTTAGAAGCTCAGGGAGCAAAATATAAACGCTTAATCAAATTATTAATAATTTGATAGTATATAACCTATGACAACAATAAATCCTTGGATTAACTTCAATGGTAATGCTGAAGAAGCGTTTACATTTTACAAATCAGTATTTGGTGGAGAGTTCGAAAAAGTAATACGTTTTAAAGACCTCGCAGGTCCTGAATTTCCCGTAGCAGAAAAAGAGGAGCATAAAATAATGCTTATTACCTTACCTATTGGTAGAAGTAATATGTTAATGGCAAATGACGTTCCAGAAATTTTGGGACGAGTAAATGAGAATGAAAATAGAAGCAAGATTTCAATAAGTACAGAAAGTAAAGAAGAGGCAGATAGATTATTTAATGGACTTTCGGCTGGAGGAACCGTTGAAGGACCGATGGGTGATAGCCCGTGGGGATCTTATTTTGGTATGTTTAGAGACAAGTATGGAATCGAGTGGACGATAGAATTTTCACCTGCTGAATAGCTGATTTGTCTTATATCCCTCTCTATAATCCTTTTTCGAACATTCGTCCTGTGTTCGGAGCAGATAGCATTACATGGCATTTCTTGGGATAATTCAAGAATCATGAAAGAGGCAAAATATAAACTGGTTGTACATTCTCCATTAACGCACTCGAAGATTATTCGCGACGCGCTTGGTGAAGTTGGTGCAGGCAAGGTCGGAAACTACGACTTTTGTTCTTTCACATATTCCGGTACGGGTCGTTTCCGCGGAAATGGAGAATCAAAACCTACCATCGGAGCGCCTGGACAGTTAGAGGAAGTCGAGGAGGAGTCAATAGAGATAGTGATGGAGGAAAGTCTCCTACGGTTGGTTATTCAAAAACTAAAAGAAGTTCACCCTTACGAAGAACCCGCTTACGAGGTCTATAAATTGGAGGATTTCTAAAAATGTCACCAGAAGCTACACTTTTCTTTTAATGTCAAAGTCTACATTTATTTCTTATACTCCAAAATATCACCCGGCTGACATTCCAATGCTGTGCAAATCGCTTCCAATGTAGAAAGTCGAATCGCTTTTGCCTTGCTGTTTTTCAACACAGAAATATTAGCCATCGTGATACCGACTTTCTCGGCAAGCTCGGTGACGCTCATTTTTCGCTTCGACAGCATGACGTCTATGTTGATTACAATTGCCATACAGTTAGACAGTTAAGTCGTTCTCGGATTTTAAGTTCACGGCCTTTTGCAAAATCTGCTCAAACATCGCCGCCGCAGTGGCGATTACTATCGAACCAAAGGTGATGAGAACACCCATGAAAATCCCGCCGGCGGCATCGTCATTACCGTGGTTAAGTATGATGAAAATTTCTTCTACCACAACAAAACCAATGATGGCTAGTGCGCAGTATTTTATAGTCCGCAGAGCGTTTACCGCCGCTTGTGAGAATATCTTATTTTGTCCAGCATACCCTAACACCTTGAATGCTTGATAGAGCGCTACGAAAAAAGGAATAGACCCCACATAGACAAGCGCGAGGAAGGGATCGTCGAAGTAAATTTCAGAGAGAGTGGTGGCATTCGCATTCACACCCTCAACGTGAGGTTCCCATAGGAGGAGTGCAAGAGCGCCGGTACCGATGAGTACAATGACTACTTGAAGAAATATGGTTGAGCTTCTTTTCATGATTGTTTCCGATAAATTTTTATATTACCAGCTTAATTTAGTCCTTATCGTTTGTCAATATATATTTATCGTTACATCAGGTTTCTTCAGTAATTTATTCTTAGAGACTGGGCATTATGTACAACGCTCGGTTGGCTAGAAGTTAAAAACGCACCTGTGGCCGAAGCTACAGGTGCGCGTATTTTTTAGTCAGGAACTTTTAAGTCAGCGAACTGCCAGTGTCTCACTGGCATATTCGATACCCTTCGGCCTGATGACAACTTTCTTGGCGCCGTTCTCAATATGCCCCGCAAGCAACAATTCGAACGCTCGCGGAGTGGGATAGCTATACGCCACGTTCCAAACCTTTCTAAAGTCGGCTTCTGGAACATAGAGCGCGAATCCTGCGCCCATATTGAGGTTTCCGTAGGCTTCGGTATCGTCGATTGGGCCGTGTTGTTGCAGGAAGTCGAAAATAGGGAGTTGCGTCGGCAAAGTGTCAATCACGTAGGTGAATGGTTGTGTCGCCCGCATGAGCTTACGCCAGCCGTGTCCAGTGATATTCACCGCGTAGTGAATGTCCACACCCGCGTTAAGACAGTCCTCGACCAAGCCGACGTAGATATGCGTCGGATCGAGAAGCGCTTCTCCGTAGCTTCGGCCGTCGGAGAGTTTCGTGAGGTACCCTTTCGGCAGTTTTTCTGCGATCTTTCGCGCCAGCGTGAGTCCGTTGGCATGAATGCCGGAGCTTCCCACTAAAATAATAAGGTCGCCAGGTTGGATGTTTCCTTTGATGAGTCGTTCTTTCGGCTTGACGATACCGATTGCCGAACCGGAGAGCACGACTGCTTCTGGAACCACCACACCTTTGAGAGTCGGTGTTTCGCCTCCGCCCCAGGTGCAGCGTGCCAAGTTGCAAGCATTCTTCCAGCCGCTGATGAGATCGTCTGTGCGTTTCTCATCGTTGAACCAGTCAGACGTACCGACTGCGAGATGCATCGCCACTGACAGTGGCAGTGCGCCGAGCGTTACCAGATCATTGACGATCATGGCGACAGTGCATTGCGCAATCTGGTCGTAATACGATTTGCCCGTGAGGGTGTACATCGAGTCTGCGACCAGATTCTTGGTGCCGAGCCCCTCCTCGACATGCGCGAGGTAGCTTTTGGCCGCTTCGATCAAATAGGCGCTTTCGCCTCTCGAAGGTTCGAATTCCCGGAACTCACCGTCGTTGAGACGATTGATGTTTCCGGCAGTTTCTCGCGCAGCAAGCTGCGCCATCCGTTTAAATGGGTCCAAGGCATCGTAATTGACACCGGCACCCGCGTAGGTCATGTTCATGCGTCACCACTTTCTTTTGTTGTGAGATGTTCAAGTCTAGCCATGATATTACCTATATTTTGACAAAAGGCAATAAAATTTGGAAAGTTGCAAAAAACTATTTTTTAATCAATACTTGCCATCAGACCAACAAAAACAAAACAGGAGACAAGCAGATGAACAAACCAAAAGTTCTAGTCTTTGCATCAGGGTCCGCCGAAGGCGGTGGATCGGGCTTCGAAAAGCTCGTCCTTGCTTCCCGAGATGGATCACTCGATGCGGACATCGTCGCAGTTGTTTCAAATCACGCAAATGGAGGAGTGCGTTCCCGAGCAAACAAGCTCGGAGTTCCATTCCTACATTTCCCCAAACCATGGAACGCTGAAGCGTATCAGCAACTCGCTTCAGAATCTGGTGCGGACTTCTTCGCACTCTCCGGCTGGTTGAAGCTTGTTGTTGGACTCGATCTGGCAACGAGATTCAATTCACGAACAGTGTTCAACATCCATCCCGGACCACTACCGGACTTCGGCGGACCGGGCCTTTATGGGCATCATGTCCACGAAGCTGTTGTCGCCGCATTCGGACGACAGGAGATCACTTATTCCGCAGTTTCCATGCACTTCGTCACCGGAGAGTATGATCGCGGACCGGTTTTCTTCCAATGCAAGGTGAAGATCAACGGAGATGATACGCCGGACACGATCGGTGCGAGAGTCAACCAACAGGAGCACATTCATCAGCCGAGGATTACTAACATGGTGGTCAACGGTCTGATCGCCTGGGATGGAGTAAGTCCTGACTCGCTCAAAGTTCCTACGGGGTATGAAGTAGAGTGTCATGCTTAAAGCAATTCGCGTATTACCACAATGAGCGGTTCTGAAAAAGAACCGCTCATTTTTTATAATTATTTTAAGCCATTTTTCTTGCTTTAAGTCCAATTTTAAGTAATATGACCACTAGACAGCATCTCTTGAGGTGCTTTGTTTTTTGTCATCACAAACGTTTAACAACACAAGAAGGAGAAGCCATGATCTATCGCATGTATCGACAAGTAGACAGCGGCCTGGAACTTGGTTTCTACGTCGAAACCACAGGCTCGTTGTCTCCAGTCGAACTTCAGAAACTCCGTTGGCTTATTGCGGAAACGTTCGAGCCCGGCAACACCGGACTCGAACCTCACATCGCAGCGAAAGATGCTGTGGAAATCGGACCTCGGCTTTCGATCGAGACTCCGTTCTCGTCGAATGCCGTATCGATTTGCCAAGCCATGGGGCTTCAGCAGATCACACGCATCGAACACACCCACCGCTATGCTGTCGGAAACGGCCAACCGGCCGACATCCTCAGGACTCGTCTTGACCGGATGACCGAGCAGCACTACCCGAACGGGATCGAAAGCTTTGACACTGGCGCTACGCCGGAAAATGTCCGAGTGACCGACCTCATAGGTCGCGGAAAAGCGGCGCTTGAGGAAATGAACAGTGCACTTGGCCTTGGCATGGATGCCCGGGACCTCGAGTACTATCAGCACCTCTTTGCGGAAGCCCTTCGCAGGAATCCGACTGATGTCGAATTATTTCAGCTGGGCAACGCGAACAGCGAGCATAGCCGGCACTGGTACTTTAAAGGCCAGATCGTCATCGACGGAACACCAATGCAGGAAACATTGTTTGAGATCGTTCAGCGACCGCTCTACAATCTTGGTAGTGACAACTGCAGCCTCGTTGCCTTCAGAGACAACGCCGGCGTGATTAAGGGATTCGGCACACGCCTGATCCTGCCAGTCACTCCGGGCAAGCCTTCGTCTATGCAAATCTCCGAAAAGGTGTTTCACGTTACCTGCACCGCCGAGACGCACAATCATCCGACCTTCGTTGCACCTTTTCCTGGTGCGGCGACGGGCGCAGGTGGACGGATACGCGACAACAGTGCCGTCGGACGTGGCGGCATCGTTGGTATCGGTGCCGCCGGTTACTTTGTCGGAAACCTTTTTATTCCCGGATACGAAATTCCGGGTGAGGTTGTCGGCAGAGACAAACCATCGAAGTACGCCTCGCCGCTTTCGATTCTTATCGAGGGCAGTAACGGCGTATCAAGCTATGGCAATCAGTTCGGCGAGCCACTTACCTTGGGCTTTACCCGCACGTTCGGCCAAACAGTCGAGAGTGAATGGCGCGAGCCCCGCAAGCCGATTCTCTATAGCGGTGGCGTCGGTCATTTGCTTGACGGGCACATCGCAAAAGAGAAGTCTGAAGTCGGAATGCTCATCGTTCGTATCGGCGGGCCTGCTTACCCCATTGGGGTCGGCGGCGGCTCGGCCTCGAGCATGATGCAAGGAGAAAACACCGAGTCGCTCGATTTTAATTCCGTTCAACGCGGCAACGCAGAGATGGAGAATCGTGCGAATCGACTTATTCGAGCCTGTGTCGAAATGGGAGAAAACAATCCCATCTCGAGTATTCACGACCAAGGTGCCGGCGGTCCAAGCAATGTCCTCACGGAGCTGCTTGAACCGCTTGGTGGTAAGATTGGCATTCGCGGTATCGTGCTTGGCGACAAGACGATGTCCGTCCTCAAAATCTGGAGCGCCGAATTCCAAGAAGGATACGGGCTCCTTATCAGGCCGGAACAGATCGAGCTTTTCAAGTCGATCTCAGAACGCGAGCGTGTCAACTGCGAAGTCCTCGGTGAAATTGACGGCAGCGGAAATGTGGTCGTCGAAGACATGGAGAACGGGACAGTGCCCGTCAAACTAAACTTGGAGCAGATTCTCACGAATATGCCTCAAAAAACGTTTGAGTCAAACCGACGTGTCGTTGATCTCAAGCCTCTTTGTCTACCGGAGGTTACTGTCGGCGAAGCAATCAAGGCAGTCTTCGCTCTACCTTCCGTCTGCTCTAAAGGATTCCTTGTTCACAAGGTGGACCGAAGCGTGACTGGGCTTGTCGCGCAGCAGCAATGCTGCGGGATCGCCCAGATTCCGATTGCAAATGTCAGCCTTAACGCGCAGAGTCACTTTGCCCTTACCGGCAGTGCTTCTGCGCTCGGCGAACAGCCGATCAAGATGCTCATTGACCCGAAAGCCGGAGCGCGCATGGCGGTCGGCGAAATGCTGACCAACATAGCTTCGGCTCGTATTAGCGGTATCGGAGATATCCGGTGCCGTGCTAACTGGATGTGGCCTGCGAAGCTGCCTCACGAAGGTGCTTTACTCTATGATGCTGCGGTTGCTATGTCTGATCTCATGATCTGGCTTGGCATCGCGGTTGATGGCGGAAAGGATAGCCTTTCAATGGCTGCGACGATTGGGGGTGAACTCGTAAAAGCTCCCGGAAGTTTGGTGATACTCGGATACGCACCTGTACCTGACATCACGAAGAAAGTTACGCCGGATATCAAGAAGCCCGGTGAGGGTGCGTTGGCACTGATCGATCTTGGGCAGGGTAAAAATCGCCTTGGCGGTTCAGCTCTGGCTCAAGCGTTCAACCAACTCGGCAACGAGCCGCCTGACGTTGAAAATCCCACGCTCCTCAAGAATGCGTTTCTTGCGGTGCAGCAGATGATCGACGAAGGATTGATTCTCGCTCTGCACGATCGAAGCGACGGCGGCCTCATAACTGCAGTTGCCGAGATGTGCATGGCAAGCCAGTGCGGATTCAGTGTGAGTATCCCTCATGCAGCTTCTGCTCTCCGGAGTCTGTTTGGTGAAGAACTCGGGTTTGTCATTGAACTTACGACTAAGAACGAGAAGCGGATTTTTGAAATCTGCGAGTCGTTTGGCGTAACAATCTCGATGATTGGAATAACCCAGGGCAACACCACGTGCAGTGTCGATGCCAAAGATACCGGAGAATTGTGGAGAAGCACGACGACGGAACTCCGGTCTTGGTGGGAAACAACAAGTCACCAAATCGAGAGAATACAGATGAACCCGGCGTGTGCTGATGAGGAATACTCCGGCTATAAGGCGGAGCTTCGGAGCATAGATCAGGTTCCGTCTTATCAACTCTCATTCACTCCAGCAGCCACGCTTCTGGAAGTTTTAGAAGCGAGAGACAGTCCCCGCGTAGCAGTGTTGCGCGAGGAAGGTACGAATGGCGACAGAGAAATGCAAGCCGCTTGTGCGGCTGCTGGTCTTGAGCCCTGGGACGTCACGATGAGTGATCTTCTTGAGGGCAGGATTGGTTTGGACCAGTTCCAAGGCATCATCTTCGCCGGCGGCTTCTCCTACATGGACGTGTTCGGTAGTGCAAAAGGCTGGGCCGGGACAATTCTTTTCAACGAGAAGTTGAGAGAAATGTTCGACCGCTTCTACGCTCGCGAGGACACGTTCTCGCTCGGCGTATGCAACGGTTGTCAGCTCATGGCATTATTCGGATGGGTTCCGTGGAAGGGAATCGCCGGCGTTAAGCAACCAAGATTCGTTCACAACGCTTCAGGTCGGTTTGAATCCAGATGGGTGCAGGTAGAAGTTCTGCCTAGCCCATCAATGCTTCTTGCTGGCATGGAGGGATCGAAGCTTGGTGTGTGGGTCGCTCATGGTGAAGGTCGATTGGTCTATCCGGACCAGTCGGTCGCAAAGGAGGTCAAGGAGAAAAACCTCTCACCTCTTGCATTCATCGATCCATCAGGACGGCGAACGGAAGTCTACCCGTACAACCCGAATGGTTCACCACTCGGGGTCACGGCTCTCTGTTCTCCGTGTGGGCGCCATCTTGCGATGATGCCTCACCCCGAACGTTGTTTCCGTTTGTGGCAGTGGCCTTGGATGCCACACTCATGGAAAAGCCTTGAGGCGTCTCCGTGGCTCAGAATGTTTCAGAACGCCAGAAATTGGTGCCTGGAACATCGGGCTTAGGACTGTTGCTTCAAAGCTAACCTCGACCCCTCGCGTAGCAATACGCGAGGGGTTTTATTTTTTTATACCGCAACCGAGCGTGGAGAGTGCTACAATGACGACATGCATATGAACGAAGCGAATGAGCCATTGTTTATTGATACGGGAGCCAACACACCGCGTGCTGATCTGCCATTTATCGAACGACAAGCTATTACAGCCCTTGTACGCAACCCTAGGACTGGTGAGTATCTCGGACTCCGTTGGAAAGAAATCGACTGGGAGACGTTCATTACCGGCGGCATCGAAGATGGGCAGACCGCTGAAGAAGCGGCTCGCGCGGAAATACAAGAGGAGAGCGGATATAAAAATCTTCGTTTAGTTCGCGAGCTGCCTCGGTATCACAGCAAGTTCTACCATGGCCCAAAAGGCGTGAATCGTTTTGCACACTTTACTTCGTTTCTGTTTGAACTTGAAGACGAAGCACGTGAAGAGGTTTCCGCAGAGGAACATCAGCGACATGAGTGTGTTTGGCTTAGTGCAAGTGAACTCAAAGTGTTTCGCTTGCCTGAAGGACATCGTTTTCTGTTCGACAATATCAACACATAAAAATATTCAATACTTCAACATGATGAAAAGAAGACTCGATTCAGTGACGCTCCTGGGAGTTGATTGTGTTGACATACAGCGATTGTTCCTAGCGGCTGAAATTTGTCAGCAGGACTTTGAATTTGCTGATGTGAAACTGCTCACTTCTTTACACACAGTGGAGCATGAAAGCATCGTCTCTATCGAACCGATTACCTCGGTGGAAGCATATTCGCGTTTTATGATTCATGACCTTGATAAGTACATCGGTACGTCACACGTGTTGATCATTCAATACGACGGCTTCATACTGAATCCTGAGGCGTGGACTGATGAATTTTTAAACTACGACTATATTGGCGCGCCGTGGCTGGTAAAAGACTGGTCGGTGAATGACTTTCATTTTCCTCCGCAACTTTTGGGTGAGCGGGTAGTGGGGAATGGTGGTTTCAGTTTGCGAAGCAAAAAACTCACCGCAAAACTGGCTGAGATGAGTGTGCGGGGCAGAATCACAAAATACCACCCTGAAGATGTTGTGATTGCGGTACATAATCGACGAGTTTTAGAAGGTGAGGGAATTGTTTTTGCGCCAGTACCGCTGGCACAGAAATTTAGCTTCGAAGCCGAAGATGATAGCAACAGAAAATGGAATGGTCAGCTTGGTTTCCACGGCCTCAGGTGGACAGATATTTCCAAATGGCTAGAAAAACACCCGGAGTATCCTATTGATAATGCTGAAGCAATCAGGAAATCCAACCGAGTTTAAAGAAAGAAGGCAGGAAGCAATTTACACAAATTTCATGCACAATTGGTATACTCACTTGTGTAAATTAATCATAATTTTAAGAAATATGAAAAAATATTTTGTACTTTATATGGCGAGCGAAGGAGATTTTAAGAAAGCCATGGGGGAGATGGCAAACGTGACACCCGCCGAGCAAGAAGCATCCATGCAGGAATGGAAAGACTGGATGGAAAGCAAGGGCGGCGTTGTCGATATGGGTGCACCGCTTGGCAAGACCAAGCGCGTGATGCCCAGCGAAATTTCTGATATGCGGAATGAAATCGGTGGTTATTCCATCATTGAAGCCGCCAGTCATGAAGATGCAGCCAAAAAAATGCAGGACAGTCCGCATTTTAAAATGATGCCCGGTGGCTGGATCGAAGTCATGGAAGTGATGCCCATGTAGACCCGCTTTTCTGGAGAAAGTAGACTATTCTCGACAGATACCATAAAGGTAAACCGCCAGTAGTTCGTAGGGCTACCGGCGGTTGTTGTTTCTAGGAAGTGAACGAAACATCCCAACCTCCTCGTCTAGATTGACCACTGACGCAAGGTCGCGTATGGTTTCAGACGGAAGGATTGTTTGTTTGTCAGAAAGCGTTTCAAGGAGAAAAAAGCAACCGAAAGGAGCGGTGTATGTCTGAAGCAGGGAAACCAAAAAAAGCCCGACTTCCGTCGGGTCGTGAAGTCGATGTATTTGACGTCTCGAGCCCGACCGCATTTTTGGCTGACACGACTGGCTATATTTCACCAAAGCTTCTTGCTCCCGATCTTACCCAGTCACGTGAATACCAATCTCCAGCCAGATTGGCAGAGCTTGAGGAGAGCGTTGGCAACGAGGGCGTTCGGCAAGATCTCATTATAACGCCGGTCAAACTGTGTCCTTGGCGAACGTTGCCGGAGGAGTATAGGGGGCTACCGTATCTGATCGTGAGCGGACATCGGCGCCAAGCAAGTGCGGTGCGCAAGGAAGTGTCCGTCGTGCCATTTCGGGTCGAGATCTATGCGAGCAAGCGGGAACATGAGCTCGCGCTTGTCATCTACAACGAAGGCCATGAAGATTTGACTCCGATTGAGGAAGGCAAGTCCTTTGCAAAGCTTCTAAAGGCGGGATTTTCTCAAAACGAAATTTCCAAAAAGTGCGGCCACTCGTTGCCGTATGTCATTGGTCGGATTCATCTCACTAATCTTCATCCTTCGATTCAAAAACTGATGCATCCGACGTTGGCAGAAAAGGGTCGGTTGCCGATAGGTGTGGGCTCTGCACTCGGAGAACTGGCGGCGCCATCTCACGCTGAACTTACAGAACTTATTCTGCAGTATGAGGAAGCAGCCGCTTCTTTCGGATTGGCGGAAGCGGCTGTCGACGAAGAAACGCGCCGGTTTGACTGTCAAAGATTATTGCTCGCTGAGATTCTGCGTCGAAAGATGAGCGCCCTGCGAGCAATACAGTTCATCAAAACAAAAGTTGCCGACGTGATCACGAGTCGTGGCGGTTTTTCAAGAAGTGTCAAAAGAGCCCCGGGTCGTCCAGACCGTCGTCGACAAATTCTCGACACCACCTTGCGGGCGGCTCAGGTAAACGCCGTCGCTGATTGGTCAGAGGAAGATTGGCGCCGCGTCTTCATGAATGCCTCGTATGAGGATGTGATAGAAGTGATTGCGCAAGTGAAACTGGCTGAAGAGGTTTTCAAAAAATTCAGAGACCGACTCGAGGCTAGCTTGCGTACAAAGAAGCCGACGCGAACTGAAGTTTTGGTTGCGATTGGACGCGTCGCCCATCGTTGAGTATGTTCATTGCGCGACTGATGCCGCCCTACTACTGTGGGGCGGCATTTTTGTGAAACTGATTGTAGGCGACATTGCTTCGTAGCAAGTACGGAGTTTATCTAATGCCGCTCTCGCAGGCTATGGTTAAGTCTGTGAAAGAGTCTTTGTTAACTTCAAACATATCGTAAGCGCAGTACGGCAAAATATTGGCGGCCGCGGCCGAACGGATGGCGTACTCTCCGGGCGGCAGATCAACGGAGAATGTGCCGTCAGCTGCCGAACTGAACTCCTTGATGACCTGCGACTGGTCGCTCGTCGTCACGACGAGTTTTGTTTGATAGGGTCGGTCGGCACACTGCGGGTCGGGCGGGTCAGAAACAACTGGACAGGTAGGTCCAAGTAGTACGGTGCCTTTTATGCCGCTTCGGCCATCTGTTGTATTTTCTGCAAGGTCGGTGAAGGTTTCGGCAATCTGATCGATGATGACGTCGATAGCAAACGTTGCTCGTTCTGCTTCACAGGTTTTTCGCTCGACCCCGTCATAATTACCGCACTGTGTCACCTGCGTGCTGAAGGTGAGAATGACGGTGGAGTCGTCGTGGGGAAACGCATACGCATACTGGGTGTAGATACTGCCTGCCGCACCCTCAACCACACTGGTGCGGCAATACTCGCGACTGCCTATGAGCCGACGTTCCGTCCGGCCGGCTCGGACGGAGTCCTCGCCGGCCTCCACACAGGCAAAAGGTTCGCTGAGCACTTGCGCGTGCGGCGGCCAGTCAATCGCACGCTGGTATTTTGTCGGCAACACTTCGGGGTAGCGAAAGGTAATTCTTTGGATGTAGTCGGAGTAGGTCAGCCAATCGTTATGTTCCTCGATGTCTGGCGGAGGGGGAACGGTCGTTACTGAATCCTTTCCCCCGAGCCAATACACCGCCGCGGCCACAATGGCGGGGATTATTATAAAGATGACAACAAAACGCTTTTTCATAATGGAAGTTTGTAGCACATTATCTCAGTGTTACTGTAGCTCCGACGCAACAAATGCACAAGTCAAACCATTTAATTTTCTACACGAGTTTAATCCCAAAAACCTGTCACATTTGAATCTTATGCGGACTATGTTACCCTCTTTGCAGACGTTTTTTAACTTGAGAGAGGTGAGTCATGTACGCAAAGCGCGGACTGGAAGACCTGCAACCAAACGGTATCTCTGCCAACAGCTTTGAAGAGTTGGCCGACATTGCGGTTGCCGATTTAAAGAGACAAGGCCGAAGCGGCATCGTGTGCGGCCCCATCACGACCGGTGGCACGGGCGTGCAGAAATATAATTTCCAAATCTTCAACGCCACCATCAAAGGCCTAGAAACGAACGGCGTCGCCATGTTTAGCCAGATGCCCTATGAATTTGGCATTCGTCGGTTGACAGTGGAGTGGCACAAACACAACTCCGGCTACTGCGAGCCGATTCTTGAAGTCTTTTACGCCGCATTGCTTGAGAGCGGACTGATTGACTCCGGACATTTTCTGCCGGGGTGGGCGTCTTCTTATGGGGCACGCTACGAACGAGAGAAACTGGCCACACTCAAAGTGCCAATTCTTGACGTAGATTTCGAGACGCTCACTGGTTTTGTCGAAGATGAGCACGGCGCTACGCACGCCAAGCACGTGCTTTCGCTTCTGCGACAAAATTGCACCTGACAACGAATATACGAAAGAGCGTCTCGCGACGCTCTTTTTTCGTGAACTTGACTTCCCATACTTACAATGTACTGTAGTGGCGATTAGCTCTTTACCATAACAACAACTCGAAAGGAGATCCCGTGGACGCAAAACAAGCTCTTTATCATGCCTCGGAAATGTGGCACAAATTGGCCATCCCGACGTTAGTGGAGTACATCAAAATTCCCAACACATCTTCCGATTTCGATCCGAAGTGGAAAGAGAACGGCCACATGGATAAAGTTGTCGACCTCTTCATGACGTGGGCGAAAGATCAACCGATTCCCGGCCTTGTTGTCGAACGGTTTGACCTGCCGGAGCGTACCCCGATTATTTTTATGGAAATTCCTCCCTCCGGGGAGGACGTCGGCACAGTCTTACTCTACGGCCACCTCGACAAACAGCCGGAAATGACCGGTTGGCGAGAGGGGCTCGGTCCGTGGCAACCGGTTCTCGAGGGAGACCGCCTCTATGGGCGTGGCGGCGCTGACGATGGCTACGCTATGTTTGCGTCGCTCATCGCGGTGCGATTGCTGCTCGAGCAAGGATTACCGCATAGCCGGATTGTGATCATCATCGAAGCCTCGGAAGAAAGCGGCAGTCCAGACTTGCCGGCGCACGTCGAAGCAATCAAAGATCGCATCGGCGATGTCGAGCTCGTCATTTGCCTTGATTCCGGTTGCGGCGACTATGAGCGGCTGTGGCAAACGACCTCACTTCGCGGCGTCTGCACCGGAGATCTCACCGTCAAAGTCTTGACGGAAGGTGTACATTCTGGCGACGCCGGCGGCATTGTCCCCGACAGCGCGCTGTTGGCTTTTTCTCAAATAATGCGGGTGTGCAGATCCACTGGTTTAATCCATCATCAAGAATTCTATGTGGATATACCAGCGGATAGGCGAAGACAAGCCAAGGAAACAGGGGAAATATTAGGGAATGCTGTGTATGACAAATTTCCCTGGGTACCAGGCTGTCACCCTTCTTCCAGACTTGTTCCAGAAGAATTGATCCTTCGTCGCACTTGGTGCCCAACACTCACCCATATTGGTGTAGACGGATTCCCGTCTACGCTCGCTGAAGCTGGCAACGTCATGCGGCCATACACGACGCTACGACTTTCAGTGCGGACGCCGCCGACTTTGGATGCCAAAAAAGCGCTTGGCATCCTGCAACAGGTACTTGGTAAAACTTTACCCGAAGAGACTGAGGCGCAGATCACATTCACTCCCGGCCATGCCGCGAATGGTTGGAATGCACCACCCACAGTTCCATGGCTCGAAGAAAGCATCAACGACGCTTCACTGAAATTCTTCGGAAAACCAGCGGCGGCGATGGGGGAGGGCGGGACTATTCCGTTCATGGGCATGCTAGGCGAACAGTTTCCTGAAGCCTGGTTCCTTGTCACCGGCGTGCTCGGTCGCGAATCAAACGCGCACGGTCCGAACGAGTTCTTGCACATTCCGACCGCGATCAATCTCACGGCCTGCGTGGCGAAAGTATTGACCGACCACGCCAGTCGCTAATTTGATTAGCGTCAATCGGCAACCGCCGGAACCTTAGGGTTCCGGCGATTTTTTTACGAAATTTTAGTCCGATTTTACAAAGGTTTTAAAAATGTCGCGGCGCTCCAGCCGTCACTGCCAGTGTCGTAATCGACCTTCCACCAAGTGTAGCCGTTTGCAGTGACTGGCCCCTCTACAAGTGTGCCACTAGCGCCTGTTGCTTGCGTCCCTGTCACACTGCCACTGGCACTACTGCGCACGTTGAGCGGCCCTAAGGCCACCACCACCCGACTATTTTGCGTGAAGGTGCTCGCCGCTGTCGGCGTGACCACTGTACTAGCGCTCGCGAGAAACGACCCGGCGCACCAGCCGTCGGGGCCGTCCTTAAAGTCGACTTTCCACCAGGTGTAGCCATTGGCTACTACCGGTCCACCGACGATAACACCTGTCGCACTGGTTGGTTGGGTTCCAAGCACTCCGCCCCCGGCGCTGCTACGGATATTGAGCGGCCCGTCAGTCACTACCGCGCTGCTGCCGGACGAAAGTTCCGACACTGGAGTGACGGCGGGTACCGAAGTGCCGACTGAGGCAAGCGCAGTGAGTTGCGTATAAAAAGCGGCGTTTCCACTGTTCACGGCTGAATCAAGCGAATTTTTGGCCGGAAAGTTTGTCGACTTGGTGATACCGCCGAGCGCAATAATGCCGTTTTCGCTCGCGAACGAGGCGCGCGCGGAGTCTGTTCCGCCGCCGCCCACGAAGCTACCGTAGGTCACTTTGGTCAGGTCGCGATTGAGTTTGACGATAAATGCATCCGACGCTCCGCCGATACTGGTATCGAGAGCATCTTTGGTGACGGGGAAGTTAGGTGAGCCGGTGTTGCCCGAGATCACTATTTCGCCGGTCGTTTCGAGAAAGGTAGTTCCTTCGCCTTCGTCACGTTTAGTGCCGCCGACGTACGTAGAGGCGACCAACGTCCGACCGTCTGGAGAAAGCTTGGCAACGTAAGCATCTCCCGTTCCGTTGTTTGCACTTTGGAAAGTGCGTTGAAGGGCTCCTTTGGTGGTGGGAAAGTTGCTCGAGGTGGTGTAGCCAGTCACATAGGCGTAGCCGAGTGCGTCGACCGCCATTGAATGTGTTTCAAGATCTTCGACCCCAGTACCGCCGAGGTACGTCGCATAGAGCAGTTTGCCATTTGCGTTGAATTTTGCGACGACGGTGTCAGCATTACCAGCACGTTTTGTTTGGTACGCGCCAGCGGTAACCGGAAAGTCGTCGGCATCACTCACGCTGGCGAAGTACACGTCGCCGGTTGGGGCCACCCGAATAGTTGGTTTGCCGGAGTTTTGTCCACTGCCTGAAATGTACGTTGCGTAAAGAATCTTTGTACCATCGGATGAGAGCTTGGCGTAAATAGTGTTTTGTCCGCCTGGGTGTTTCTTTTGAGCAGCATCAGCCGTAATGAATGAGACTGCGGTACTCGATTGGCCAATCGCCAAATGAACCACGTCGTTCTTATCAATATCAATATCTCGGACTACGGTCTGGCGCGCTTCGCCAATATACGTAGACCATTTGAGCGTACCGGTCGAAGAAAATTTGGCCACAAATCCATTTTGCAAACCGTAGGCGCCGAGCGTGGAGTCGCTGTTGTTTATGAAGTTTTTTTGCGTGACTCCGGCGGTGGTGGGGAATTGTTCACCGGCTCGGCCGGCGACGTAGACATCACCATGAGGGCCGAGTTCGAGCGCATAGGCGCGATCGTAGTTTGGCCCGCCGAGGAGCGTAGACCATACTAAGTCGCCCTTCGAGTCAAATTTCATGAGGAAAACGTCCATCGGGCCGTTGGTGCCGAGGGATTTGCCACTGGTACCAAAAGTGCGGTCGTAAGCTCCGACGGTGGTCGGAAAGTCTGCCGACGCTGTACCCCCGGTTACGTAGATATTGCCTTTCGCATCAATCTCAATATCGCGTGCCTGCTCCGCGTCGGTTTTAAAGGTGCTCGTACCGTCGAGAATACTGCTACTCTTGAGCGAGTAGCTGGCCAAAGCGTGGAGCGGACTGGCGCTCATAAGAAATGCCGTCACGAGGAGGAAAGTAGCGATATTTTTCATACTGTTCATTTTGTCCAATAAAATAAGGGTTATAAGTAAGCCCATACTCTTAATAGCAAATATACCATACATTGTGGATAAACTTGACATTTATACTAAAGTGGTGTATCATGAGAGGAGGTAAACAGAGGGCTTGATATGCCAACGAAAACCGACTGGGTAACTGATTCAAAACGCCTCAACCGGAACGTTTGGCTAGTCGCCATCGCGTTCCTTCTCTTGCTGGCAATTTTTAGCCAGTAACCGCCTAAAGGGGAAACCTCCTTCGGGCGGTTTTCTTTTTGCCTACCTCACACAATTTTTTTGCGAGTGAGGTGTTCGGTGTAGACACTTTCTTTACGCAGAGAGTAAGAAAGTAGGTACGAGGTGAACGCGGCAACGATGACGGCGGGCACGATTAGGCCTTCGCCGGTGATTTCAAACATGATAAATAGTGCCGTAAATGGTGCGTGTGTAATGCCAGCAAAGACCGCGGCCATACCAACCAAGGCAAAGGTAGTGATACTATCAGCGGTACCAAAACCAAATGACCCGAGCGTAAGCGCAAAACTATTTCCGAGCAAGGTGCCGATGAGGAGCGCGGGAGCGAAGACACCACCTGATCCGCCTGAACCAAGCGTGATGCCGGTCGCGAACATTTTTGCAAAGAGTAACAGCACCATAAATAGAAACGGCAGGGAGGATAGTGACAGCAGAGAACTCATGAGCGGGTACGCAGTTGGTTCGTGAATGTAGGGAACGTAGAGTCCGATGAGACCAATCAGCAGGCCACCGATAGTCGGAGGAATGACGTGAGGCACACGCCAGTGGTGAAACAGGAGCGCCGATCGGTGCAAGATAAAACCAAATAGCAGTGAGATACCGGCCGCGACGATGCCAAGGACGAGACTAAGGAGTAGGGTTGTGAGGGTGGTGTCGATTTCGTGAGGGAGAGTGAACCGAAGTCCGGGGTAGCCAAGCATACGCTTGGTGGCCTCGGCCGAGGTAAAGGCGGCGATGATGAGTACCACCAGACTGGTGCGGTCAATTCGTTTTAAGATAAGTTCGGTACTGAATAAGATACCGGCGAGCGGCGCGCCAAAGGTACCGGCGATGCCCGCCGCCGCACCCGCTCCTAAAAGGAGGCGGGTGCGGCTCTCATCTTGCTTAAATAATTGCCCAATCGCCGAACCAATCGCCGATCCGATCTGCACGGTCGGCCCTTCGCGTCCGGCCGAACCGCCCGAACCAAGCGTGATGGCGGTGGTGAGGATTTTAATCGGCGCGATCAGGGCGCGTATTTTGCTGTGTCGGAAGGCGACCGCTTTCATCACTTCTGGCACACCCTCACCCTCGGCCTCGGTGAGTTTTATAAAGGTAAAAATCAGGCCGACGAGGAAGCCGCCGGCGGTGGGAATAAGCACGCGTTTCCAGTCGGGCAGGGAGGCGAGGTTGCTCGCAAAATCGGCGTCACTCGGAATCTGAAAAAATATCCAGGTGCTGAACTCAATAAGGAGGTGGAATATGGTCGCACCTATAGCGGCGACGATGCCAGTTGCGACCGCCAGTAGCAAAAGGCTTACGATTCCGTGCCTGCTCCAAGTGGTAAATTGACCCATGCAGATACATTGTAGTACACCAATTTGGCGTCCGTTACAGAAAGCTGGTACAGCTCTTGCTCTAATCATTACACGTGATACTATCGCCGTAGAAGTTAGAAAGGATATCACGATGAACCCTTTGACCCTTGATCCGCTGCCGACCACGGATGCGGAGTGGGAGGCGACTGGGTTTTTTAGATTCAATTCCGTCGACATTCCGCAAAAAATAAGTTACGCACGCACAGTCGGAAACCATTCAACTCTGTTGGCTATGGTGGGCGGCATACCTCGTGACCCGAACAGGCGCGCTATCTTACCAGTAGTTCCTAAATTGTTTGGCCTGCTCGCGTATGAGCTTCAGTCCGAAGAGCACACCAGCCTGTTGTACCACCAGCCGGGCCTCGGTGCGTCGGGCGGGGACTTTGCTACCGAAACACTTGCCTCACGAGCGCGAACGCTCACTGAGCTTGTAAAGATCTTTGAATGCGAGACAAAGTCGTCGCAAGCAATTATTTTTGGATCGAGTGCCGGCGCGTATATGGCATTACGCGCAGCTCGACGATTGCAGTTTGATGGGGCAGTCGTACCAAAAGTGGTATTGTTGGCACCGCCAGCTTTTCCTCCGACGATCGACAGTGTGCCCTATGGCCCGGAATTCACGAAGATTGTACGGACTCCGTGGGATTTTGCCACCGCACCGATCTTTGACGACTTAGTTGCGTATGTCGAATCTGGCGGATCGGTACTGGTAGTGTATGCCGAGTACGACGAAAACATTCCTCGAAAAATTCAACAACTGTATCAATCACATGTGGTGCGGTTGCGCGAGCAAGGGAAACCGGTTGCGTACTGGCGCATTCCCGGCGTGACACATTACCTCCGACCACCTGATGGAACGGTAGGATACGCTGAATCAAACGACGGGTGCGTGAGAACGGTGGTGTCAAAATTGCGTGACTTCATCACTGGGAAGAATTCTTTCTAAGCTCGGCCGCTTTGCGGCCGGGCATTTTTATTATTTTTAGCCATGAAAGCTGGGGATAGACAGTCCGTAGTATACTAATAGAGGTTATTAAATAAATAGGTAAGCGACCATGTTAACGCTTTATTATAAGGAGACGTGTGTGCACAGCCGCCGAGTAATGCAAGTGGCAAAAGCGCTCAACGTTCCACTCGAGCTTAAAGACATTTTTGCTGACGAAGCGACGCTCGCAGAGTTATTGGAAAAAGGTGGCAAAAAGCAGACACCTTTTTTGGTCGATGACGCCAAAAATGTTTCGATGTACGAATCGGAGGACATCATCGACTATATCCGTGCCCACTATGCCAGCGCCTCGGCGGTCGCAACCGCGAAGCCTCGAATGCACATCAGCGACGCGGTCTGCGAATCGTGCGAGGGGTAAGACATGTATGTGAAAGTGCGGGTCTATCCCGGCATGAAAAAAGAAAAGGTAACTGAAATCGGCCCGCATCACTACGAGTGCATCCTCAAGGCGCCGGCAAAGCGGAATCTCGCGAACGAACGCCTAAGGGAAATTATTGCTGATATCTACAAGGTGGCGCTACCGGCTGTGCGGATTGTCACCGGGCACCGGTCTCCGAGTAAATTGCTTGAGGTCTCATTACCAACACATAAACCTAACTAATATGACGTTTCCAACCATTATCTATAAATACAATGGTATCTACAGTGGCGAGCAATTGGCAACGCTCACCGATCAAAAACTAGTTACGTTAGAAAAATTCATCAACGACGGAGTGATGGCCACTTGCGAAGTGGAGTTTGAGAAAGTGACCGCACAACAGCATGGCCAAATCTACCGCGTCGAAGCAAATCTTACCTTGGACGGCACCTTGTATCGGGCGGAAGCGGTGGAAGAAAGTTTCGAGAAAGCGATAGACGAAGTGCGGAATGAGCTTGATAAAGAATTACGACGGGCGAAAGACAAACAGACCTCGCTCTTAAAGCGAACTGGTCGGAAGATCAAAGAGCAACTGCTCGGTTGGAGAAAGTAATGAAAACCGATCTCAAATTGAGGTGAGCTCTACGAAATTGATTGTAGAAAGCGCGTGAAGTCCATTTCTTGTTTGCCAGCGGGGACAACGCGGAGGAGGCGGAGCTCGCCCGAGGGGGCGAGCTCCGCCTTTTTAATTTTTACCCGCTCGCCGTTGTAGAGAAAGTAGGCGTCACCGATTCCAAGGAGTGCATTGATGCGGCACAGTACTAGAAAGGCCGTGTCGCCAGCTGGTAGCGCGTGCGGGTTCAAATCGAGTAAAAAATCTTCCTTCGCAAATTTGCCCGTGTAGGTAGCGGCTTCATGCATTTGTTCTTGCGGCAATAGCTCACCGGCGAGCCACGCCGGCAGTGCGTCAGCGAGTAGTTCACCACCCATTTTTGCGAGTGCACTATCAAGTTCCGGGCCGGGCACGGGCCAATTCTCGCTCGCTATTTCAAAGGGTGCTTGGTCGAGAATTGGCCCGTGGTCCATCTTCTCATCCATCAACATAATACTGATGCCGATCTCATCACGCTTGTTTTCTAAAATGGCAGTGCGGATAGGGCTTGGCCCCCGAAGTTTTGGCAAAAGCGACGGGTGTACGTTGAGCACACCGTGTTTCGGAATTTGGAGTAACCATTTCGGCAGTATGAAGTTGTACGCCACGACCACAAACACGCCCCACGCTTGTTCTGTGAGAGGAGTGAGAGCGGCTTTATCTTTGTATGAAGTCGGTTGAAATACATTAATCTGATGTGCCTCCGCCCATTCTTTTACCGGTGGCGGGGTGAGCTTTTGCCCGCGGCCGCTTGGCTTATCGGGACTGCAGACGATCAAATCCGGTTGTATATTTGCCGCCCTTAATTCTTCAAGCACAGAAACGCCAAGCGGCTCGCCGCCAAAAAAGACCATTGAGTGTCCACTAGGCGTTGGCATCGTGGGGTGCTTTAGCGGCTTCGTGGACGGTAACGTCGCGCAGTTCGTCCTTTGTCCAGACTTTTTCAGCTCGGTCGACAAACAGCGTACCATCGAGGTGGTCGTTCTCGTGCTGAATTATTTGCGCCAAGAGGCCGCCGGCGCCACGTGTAAATTTTTTACCGTGTTCGTCATACGCGACAAGCGTCACGTTGGTGTGACGTCGCACAACGCCATAGCCGTCAGGTACCGACAAGCACCCCTCGCCAACCTCATGGGTTTTTTTTGAAAATTTAGTAATGTGAGGATTGATAGCGACAAGCGTCGGCAAACGGTCTTCCTCGCCGCTCTGGTCTTCGATTAAAAACAGGCGCTTCGCTACGCCAATTTGCGGCGCCGCAATCGCCACCGCCGCGTAGCCATCGACACTGTAGGTTTTTATCGCCGCTCGCATGTTTTTGAGAATTTTTTCTACCGTGCCATCGGTAAATTCCTCCGGCGTAATCTCCTCCGCAATGCTGTGGAGAGCCATGTGATTTTGTGGTACCAGTTTGGCCATATTTATAGCGGTATTATAGCAAAGGAAGCAGATTTTTGCGATACTAAAAGAAAACCCTACGCGCGAACGCGTAGGGTAGTGGTCAGTCTCTGGAGCAAAGATCAAAGTTCGGCCAGGATGTCCTCGTCCAGATGATAGAGAGTGCAACCGTCCTTGGTAACAAATTTTTGCGCAACGGTTTGCCTGAAGAGCCCCATCAATGATGGATGTGAGAGTTTTTTCAGAGCCCCCGATTCAATTTGCAGCACACGCATCCCACTGATACCTAGCTCTTTCGCAATCTCTTCTGCCGTCGCTTCACGCCCATTGTGCAATCCGAAACGCAAGCGCAACACGCGTTCCTCCCGGGATGTTAACTTTGAGAGCGCCTTGGCCAAAGCTTTTCTTGTCTCGTCTGCCTGGAGTAACAGTTCTGGTGTCGACTGCCCCGATTTAGCATTTGTAAGCTGTTGCACCTCAGCAAATGTCATTTCCGCATGAGCGCGGTTTTTCTTCAGAGAGAGAAATTCTTGCTCGGTACTGAAGATGTCTTCTGGTAGACACTGAAGTGCAGCGCATATTTCGTGTACGATACTTCGCCAGCTGCCATCTTTAAGTCGGGCGGGTAGCTTCATTCCAATCAATAGAAGAATATTGCCGTAAGCACTTGGTTTGCCTATGAGAGTGGCCAAATCTCTGGCGCTTTTAATCTCATGCTCCTCCATTTTGGTAAGCAGAAGATTGTTTCTGACAATGAACTCAACTCGGAGTGGCTTTGGATTCGACATCGCGTCCTCCCGTAAACTTGCTAATGTAGATTGTACACTGTTTTTAGTGTATGTCAATTTTACACAATCCGCTCGGGATTCACTTCTATCTTTATGTAAGGAGGAAGGGTTTTGATGCGTTCCAGTAGAGTTTGATAGGTTGCTTTGTCATCGGTCTTTAGTCGTAAGAGTGCGTGGGCGAGGGTTTTTTGCGGCGTTGAATTGGGGTTGGTATAAAATTGAGACTCGCCAGACTTAAGGCTGTTTTTTACCAGTTTACCCACTTCATTCGCGGCGGCCTCCACCCCCGACCATGAGAGCAGAATGAAAGTGGCGTACGGTGGGTAGTGCAACATACGGCGGAGTGAGATTTCGTCATCATAAAAACGTTCGAGTGCGCCACGCGTGGCATAGGTAAGGAGGGCGTCGGTTTCACTTCGTGTTTGTATCAAGACCTCTTTGGCGGTAAATTCTCGCAGACGAAGTAATAGTCGAAAAAGAGATTCGTCGGCGCGCCAGGTCGGAATCGAGCGCGTGGCGTCGAGGGACACAACCGCACTCATCTCGACACCTCGGCTCAAAAAAGGTAGCGCAATCTGCGTACCGATAAGCACCCCGGATTTTTTGGCAAAAAAATCGTCGGCAATTTTCTTCGCGCGTTTGCCGGTCGGAGCGGTCAGGTGGTCGATGATAAACGCGTCACTGTCCGGCATTTTTTCTTGCCACTCATCATAAACGTGCTGTACCCCCACACCGCGTTCTCGCAAGCGCCACGAACCGCACTCGCTGCAGACATCAGCCGCCCGAACTTTTGTGCCCGAGGTGTTTGATACGAACCAGCGTTCTTCTTTATCTCCAGTTCGAGTTCGAATCAGAGAGTAGGGAGTATTAGAGTCAGGGCAACGAAAGATGTGGCCGCAGTCGATGCAGGCAACGACCGGCGCGAGGCCACTGCGAGCCGCATACAAAAAGACGTGGCCACGCGCCTCCAGCGTCCGTGTCGCACTCCGTAGCAACTCCGGCGAAAATAGCTGAAACGGGCAGTCGGGTTTTGGTTTGTCTTTCTGTTTGACGATAGTTAAAGGGGCGGTAAAGGCCAGGCGTTTCACTTCTTCTCCAAGCGTCGTGTACCGCTCGCTTCGCCGGTGCACTTCGTCTTCGGTGCGCGGGACGGTGTCGCCGAGAATAATACTGCGGCCGGAAACAGCTGCATACGCGATGAGCGCGTCGCGATGGTCGAGGTAGGGACGTTGTCTCGTTTTATAATGGGGACTGGCGGACTGCTCGACAATGATGCTGAGCAAGTCGATTCGTTCGACGTACGCGTAGGCTGGCGTTGTAATAATGAGTTTGGCCAAGGTTTCGTCTTCAAGTTTGGCAAATGCATCATCACGTTGGCGCTTGGTGTGGGATGGTGAAATAACGACGAGACGTTCTTCGATACCTTGTCGAAGTTCCTCAACTATATAATCGATTTCCACCGCCGTTGGTACCACCAGCAACACCGAACCGCGATGAGCGAAGGTACTCCTAATATGACTTTTGTACGCCAGAATGCGTTCGTCAAACCGTCCCGTCAAAATCTGCGGCGTGCTGTCTTCAGTGTGCAGGATTGGGTTTACGACTGGATACGAACGCGCACCCTTGCGCACGTCCGGCGGCAAGAGTGTGTATATGATAGAACCAACCGTCGCCGGATAGAGCAGAACCAAGCGCGCGGCGGTATCGCGTACGGTTTTGGGCAGCACGGTGGGTTTGTCTTGGTTGGGCAGTTTGCGTAAAGAAAAGGTGGCCGCTTTGAGCGCCGTTTTTGTACTGCTCACCGGCTTGCTGTCGAGTACGATAGCAGCCTGATTTTTGCCGCGTATCGGCACTTGAATAAAGCTCCCGAGCTCGTAGTTGCTACTTGAGAAATAGGAAAGTGATTCAAGCTGGGTGCCACGAATGAGAGGAATGACATGAATCACGAACATGGGAGGGTATTATAGCAAAATCTCAACCCACCTAGAATTACTATTTTCTACGCCCACCGCCCCAACACCGCCCTCCGAAAATAGTAATTCTAGGTGGGCTGCAGTCGCAAAACTAAGTGTAACTCAATAGTGGAAGTGTAGACCTAAAACTCGTCTAGGTAGGCGATTTTGGCGCCGAGCGAAGCGAGGCGCTCGACCAGCTTTTCGTAGCCGCGGTTAATGCTGTAGATGTTGCGCAACACCGAAGTGCCGGAAGCGCCAAGCATGGCGATCAAAAGAATAGTCGCTGGCCGGAGCGCCGGCGGACAGATCAGCTCGGTGGCACGAAGTTTCGAAGGGCCGGTAATGTAGATACGGTGGGGGTCAGCTAGGACGGTCTCGGCGCCGAGTTTGTCGAGCTCGGTAAAATAGATGGCCCGTTTATCGTACATCCAGTCGTGAATCAAAGTTTGACCGGCTGCTTGAGTAGCGATGACGGCAAAAAATGGCAGGTTATCAGCATTGATGCCGGGGTAAGGGCGCGAGTGGATTTTATCCGCCGCCGCGGTGAGTTTTGATGGCTTGGTAGTGATGTCAACCAATTTCACTTGACCATTGGCGCCGAGGTATGGCTTTGACATGGTGTACTTGAAACCCATCTTTTTTAACGTGAGGAGTTCTAGTTCAAGAAATTCAATCGGACAGCGGGTAATGGTGATCGAAGAATTAGTCACGATGGCCGCGGTCAAAAAGAACATGCTGTCGGTCGGGTCTTCAGCCAAAGTGTACTCGATGTCTTTTTTAATCTCATCAACTCCGGTGACGGTGAGTGTGGTGGTACCGACGCCGTCAATCTGCACACCAAGCTCACGCAGGAACACGCACAGCTCCTGCACCATGTAGTTGGCTGAAGCGTACTTAATGACAGTAGTGCCGGGGAAGCGGGCGGCGGCCATAAGCACGTTTTCGGTCACGGTGTCGCCCGATTCATAGAGTATGATTTCTTGGGGTTGTTTTTTCTTGACACTCACCTCGTAGGTGTCGTTGGTGGTTTTGATATCGACACCAAATTCTTCAAGTGCATAGAAATGCGGTCGCACCGTGCGGCTACCGAGCTTGCAGCCGCCCGACTGCGGTAACGAAAATGTTTTGAGGTGGTGGATGAGCGGCCCGATAAACATGACGATGCTGCGGGTGCGTTTGGCGGATTCGGTGTTGATGCGTGCTAGGTTAAATGTCCGTGGTGGTGTGATTGAGACAGAGCTTTTGTCCCACTCTACTCGTACGCCGATACTCTGGAGCACCTCAATCAGACGATGCACTTCTTCGATACGCGGCATTTTATGAAGTCTCGTCGTGCCGCGATTTAAAAGAGACGCACACAGGAGGCCGACTGCGCCGTTTTTTGATGAATTTGTTTCGATGGCACCCGTCAGCGTCTGGCCGCCGTCGACACGTACGCTTACGGTACCAGGCGAGAGGGTAATGAGGTTTTTGCCGAGCGCTTTGCCGATACGGCGGAGCATGTCGGCACTCACATTTTGCCGGCCCGACTCAATGCGGGCGACCGCGCTCTGGGTAGTTTTAATTTTTTTGGCGAGGGCGGCCTGCGTTATCCCAAGTGTTTCTCGCACGTCCGCGATGCGGTTTCCTATGTGTGACATGAGCAATAGCATAGCATATGCGCTATGCGTGGAAGAAACTGTGAAATACTTGACAATTAACCTTGAGTGTGATATTATGAAGAGAGTCAACAAGAGGTGCGACATGAAGATTATTTTTAAAGTTCTGCGCGGTATCTGCAGGTTCTTGATTCTGGCCCTGACGCAGGACCCTTACGCCGAAGTTCGGCGTATAGGTCTGCTCGGCATGCTCGAGGAGCGTCGTCAGAATCCGGCCGCTTTCGCCCATGAGGGATGCTAGACCGCCGTGTTGACACAATAGGTGCCCGAACTTCCGTAAGGAGGTTCGGGCACTATTTTTTACCCTCAATTTCCTCTATTTTCTTTAATGCAGTACTATGATGCTACTGTATGTTTGGTAGCTTTACTCCTAAAGTCGGAATTGATCTTGGTACTACCAATATTTTGGTGTTTGTTCCTGGTCAAGGCATTGTATTAAATGAACCGTCGGTGGTGGCCATCTCCGACAACAATCAAGTGCTGGCGGTCGGCACGGAAGCGAAGCTTATGATTGGCCGCACCCCTGACACTATACGTGCGTACCGCCCCATGCGTGACGGCGTGATTGCCGACTACCGCGTGACGGAGACAATGCTCCGTTACTTTCTCCGCAAATCCATGAGCAAATACAGTCTGTTCAAACCAGACGTGATGGTGTCGGTGCCGGCCGGTGTAACCTCGACCGAACGGCGGGCGGTCATCGAAGCGGCCATCAAAGCCGGCGCTAAAAACGCCTACGTGGTGAAAGAGCCGATTTTGGCCGCCATTGGCGCCGGTGTCCCCATTTATGAGCCGCAGGGACACATGATCGTCGACATCGGCGGGGGTACGATTGACGTGGCGGTGATTTCGCTTGGCGGCATTGTCGCCGCCAACTCGGTGAAGTGTGCGGGCAACCGCATTGATGCGGCCATCATCGACTACATCAAAAAATCCCGCAACCTCTCAGTCGGCGAAAAGACCGCTGAAGAAATCAAAATCCAGATTGGTTCGGCCTTGCCGGTTGAGGAAGAATTAACGATGGACATAAAAGGACGGGACGTGTTGTCCGGTTTGCCGCGCACCACCGAACTGAAGACAAATGAAGTAGTGCGCGCAATCAGCCGCGAACTGCGAGAAATGGTCAAAGCCATCAAAGACGTTTTTCAAGAAACGCCGCCCGAGCTCGCCGCCGACATCATCGATGGCGGCATCATCATGACCGGCGGCACATCGCAACTGCGCAATTTTCCCGAGCTCATTCGCCGCCGCACCGGCGTGAAAGCGGTGGTGGCTGATCAGGCGCTTTTTTGTGTCGCCAAAGGTACCGGCATTGCGCTTGAACACCTTGATGTCTACAAACGCGCCGTGTTCGCCAAGAAGTAAAAATTTTTCCACAAAAGACTCCGCAGTATCTTTAAGTTTAAAAGGGGATTAGGTCGCATCCTTGTCTCTGTTTCGCGGTACTATAATAGGTACTATGGAAGGTGTTCCTGCGAAATTTTCTAATCCTCAAGAGGAAATAAACTACTTGCGCGAACGCATCGCCGTGCGCGAACGGGAACTGCTTGATCGTACACCAGAAATAGACACTGCCGACCGAGAGACCATTGGCCGCCAAGAGCTAAAAGAATATACCAGCTTCACTCCTAAGATGGTGCTCAAACCTGACTATGAGCTTACCCATGAGGCACTGACGCGGTCTGTTGAACACATCAAAACCGCATCTGATCCAGCCGAGGAGATTTTGGCTATTGCGTACGAAAAGGGAATCAGAAATGCCTTGAGTATTCTCGAAAAGACAGAGAACGCGTTTGTGGTCGACGAAGTGCATCGGCAACTAATAGAGCACCTGAGGGCCGGCGCAACCCTCGCCAACCTCAAAGAAGGAGTGCCGCCGTGGCATATACTCCACATGACTCTCTACCAAGTGACCTTGCCGGCCGAAGTGGCTCCGGGCGGACGAGAATACGATCTGGCCGAACTCGCCGGCATGATGCAGCAGCTGTTTGCTGGACTGCGCACTATAGGCTCGGTCAAGGAACACAATCACTTCACGATTGAGATTGCAGTCGCCAACAACAGCAGTGACATCGTTTTTTACGTCGCGGTGCCCAATGAGTTTACGTCGCTGTTTGAGAAACAAACACACTCACTTTTCCCGTCGGCCGTCTTAGAGATACAACCGCACGATTACAACATCTATATAAAAAATGGCAGCACGCACATCGCCGAGATAGCTCTGAAAAAACATCCAATCTACCTGCTCAAAACTTTTGATACATTCACTTCCGATCCACTGGTAGTGATCTTAAATGCACTGTCGAAAATAGATCACCATGGCACCGGTGCGGCTGTGCAGTTTGTGGTTCGTCATCCGCGGCGGCAGTATCGCAAGGTGTTTGAACAGATTATCAAGTCCATCGAAAAGGGTACTAAACCACAAGAAGCGATTGCACAAAGCACCATGGCTGGTGAGTTCGTGGCGACGGTCGGTGAATTGTTCGGGAGCGGCAAGAAAAAAGCCAGTGACGAAGAAGAACCAGTTGTTGTCGACACCGCCACGCTTGAGCAGTTTAAACGCAAAATAAAAACTGACCTGGTCGAGGTAAACATCCGCATTGTCGCGTCTTCGGAAAGTGAAGCCAAAGCGCAACAAATTTTGACCGAGATCGAGTCAGCGTTTAACCAGTTTGACTCCACCGAAGGCAATCAGATTGTTTTTAAGCAACTTAAAGGCGGCGCGCTTCTCCGGGCAGAGCAAGCATTTTCGTTTCGGGAACTGACTTCAAACAATCTTTTTCCTCTTTCGCTTGAAGAGCTGTCAACGCTTATTCACTTCCCCGGTAACGGTATCCACTCGACGCCGGAGTTCAAACAGTCCTACGCCAAAACCGCCCCGGCGCAAAATGCCATGCCGACCGAGGGCACATTGCTCGGCATCAACAACCATAGAGGCGTCAAACGGCCCATCTACATCACCGAAGCAGACCGTCTGCGGCATTTCTACATCATCGGCCAGACCGGTACTGGTAAGTCAGTTTTTCTCAAAAATCTCATTATCCAAGATATCCAATCCGGCGCGGGTGTCTGTATGATCGATCCTCACGGCACCGATATTGAGGACGTGCTCGGAGCGGTGCCAAAGGAGCGAGAGCAAGATGTGATTTACTTTGATCCATCCCGCCAAGACCGCGTGCTAGGACTCAACATGCTTGAGTATGACGCGTCCAAACCCGAGCAGAAGACGTTTGTGGTCAATGAGCTTTTCTCAATCTTTCAGAAGCTCTACGGAGCCAACCCAGAGTCGATGGGTCCGATGTTTGAGCAGTACTTCCGCAATGCCACCTTGCTCGTCCTCGAAGACCCTGACAGCGGCAACACCCTCATGGATATTTCTCGCGTGCTCGCTGACGCAAAGTACCGCCGACAAAAGCTTGAGAAAGCCACCAACCCGGTCGTGGTGCAGTTTTGGCGGGAGATTGCGGCCAAAGCCGGCGGGGAAGCGACGCTCGAAAACATTGTGCCGTACATTGTGTCGAAGTTCGACGTATTCACCGCCAATGACTACATGCGTCCGATTATTGGCCAGCAAAAGAGCGCCTTTAACTTCCGGCAAGTCATGGACGAACGAAAGATTTTGCTCATCAATCTCTCGAAAGGCCGTCTCGGAGAGATCAACGCCAATCTTATCGGTATGATTGTGGTGGGAAAATTTTTAATGGCTGCGCTCTCGCGTGTCGACGATCCGACCAAGAGCTTCCCGCCGTTCTATCTTCACATTGATGAATTTCAAAATATTTCGACTAATTCAATAGCGTCCATTTTGTCAGAGGCTCGCAAATACAAACTCGGGTTGACAGTCGTTCATCAGTTCATTGCGCAATTGGATCCGGTCATCAAAGATGCAGTGTTTGGTAACGTCGGATCAATTGCCGCCTTTCGGGTGGGCAATGACGACGCAGTGGCGCTCGAGTCACAGTTTGCCCCAACCTTCACCGCCGCAGAACTCATGAATATTCCAAATTACAACGCGTATCTGCGCGTGCTCGCCAACGGTACCCCGACCCTCCCGTTCAGCATCGAGACACTGCCGCTTGAAGATACGGATCACAAACGAGTCGCTGAGCTTATAGAACAAAGCGGCCTTCGCTACGGACGACCAAAGCACGACATCGAAGCTGAAATACAAGCACGTTACCAAAGACCAACACCGCCGGTACCGAATGCCCTACGTATGTAGCATATATATATGAGCGCCGACAAGCAAAGCACCGAATACCAGAACGTCACCATCGACACCGTGTCCGGACTTGATCTTTTTCTTACCCATATACGGGATGTATACCAAACAGGACTTCCGAAAAAGTCTGCCAGTTTGAAAAAACAACCCCACAGATCAGTTGCCGACCGGAATCACAAATTTTTACGTACGTACAAAGAGCTTCAGCATGGCATTATGGCGTGCAAGAAGTCACTTCTCGCCGGCAAGGAAGTGACGACTGCCGAAGCAGGCAAACTGCAAACATTGTACGATCAGTTGCTATCCCTGCGCGACTCATCTTTACACGAAACGGCCGCTAAAAAAACTCCAGCGGTAGTTCCCGTAGCTTCCACAGCAAAAAATGAAACACACGCCCCATCGTCCGCATTCGCCACTGACGCGCTAGAAAAGTCTCAATCTACAGTGCCTACCCACTCACTTAGAGAAAAGAAAATACACCCTCTGGCCAGACGTATGTTTCAGAAAGAGGTGCGAGAAACTAAGCGTCCCTTAGAGACTGCTCGGCTTACAGCAACACCAACACCTTCGCCAGCGACATCAGATAAAAAGAAGAAAGAAGACACGACTCACGACAAAGACAAGCAGGTGCCGACTTCGACGAATCCTTCTCGTAGTGCGTCGCCGCCAACACCGGTCACTTTCACACCACAGTCGGCGAGAGTTCGCTCGTCAGCCCAACCCGCGCCGCCACCAAGACCCACATTCACTCCAACCTCGACCAAAAAAGCCAAAAATCCGTCGGCCACGGCCGCTGTGCGGCCACTTGAATCCGGCATTGTACAGCCTGACCCAATCCATGAAAAACGATCACTGACGGCCATCTATTTGAATAGGCCTGAATATCGGCAATTTATCGCCGACAACTACTCATCGCCAGCTGGATTTGAAAAAATTATTGACAGCACGATCACCGCCATCGAGCGCACACTTACTGACCCAATCGAACGGTGGTTGGGTGAGGTACACGCCAGTCCGTTTGCTTATTTGGAAAGTATGACACTCTCGGATATTACCGAGTTTAATCAGCAACCGTATGAATTCATCAAGTCAGTACTGGCGAAAGAAAATATAAAATACGAAGGCTACGTGCTGTGGGTAGATTTGATACCGGAGATGTTGCGTATCGTTGACGCGCATACCGACATAACCTTCGGCGAATTGTTCGCACGGTATTTAATTGAAAACGAAATGTTACGGAGTGCGTAGTCGTAATTCACATCTGTGCGTAACTGTTTTGATTCATCAATTGCAAAAAGTGTTATGATAGGTGTATGTCCAGCGGAGGTTCTTTTAGTGTAAGTGCCACACGTTCATTTGATCTCGAGTCGCAATCGGGAATTGCGCACGTGCTGACCTCAATTCGTGCCAGCGATCTTTCAAACTCACAAAAAAACGAGTTGCGTGACATGGTCTTTCTTTATGTGAACGGCGGGCATGATCCGGCCGTGGAGCTTATTCTGGAGAAGAAACTCGCCAGCTATGAAGTCGCTCCAGCTCCGAAGAAAGTAACGCCAGGAAGCGTCGTTCGCGCCAACCCGATTGGCGGTGTGCGTCCTGCGCCACGTTCTTTTGCAATCAAAGGCACCTATCAAGCACCACCACCCGTTGTATCGGCGCCGTCAGCACCTCATGTTGCTGAAGCACCAAAAGCACCAGAGCCGAAGCTCACCCCCATTCCGGTAGCAACACCCGTTTCACCGCCGCCTCGCTTGCCCGAACCGGAGGCCAAGCCGCTAGTAGAGCCACCAGCGCGCGCCGTGCCGGCCGCTCCTCCAAAAGTGGCTAGTGTCGCAGTAGCGCCGAACGCTACGCCAAATACGCCAAGCGCCTCAAGCGAGACGCAGAATCAATACTTAGAACGAATCCGCGAGATCAAATCTATCGTAAACGAAAAGGTCGGCAACCCGGTTAATTTAGTTGATATCAATAATGAAGTGGGGCGTGAGTACATGGGCGCCTTGCTTGATGCGATGAAAAAGTTGCACAGCGGTACGTCGGCGGTTTCGGCGATGCGGCGTCTCGAGACTTCATTTATCGCAGTCCAAAGAGCCATTGCCGATCACGAAAAACATCCTACTCATAGTGAGCCGCCAAAGGTTATCATTGCAAAAACAGCCCCGCCGGTTTCACCAAAAATAGAAGAGAAACCAAAAGCACCAGAGCCGAAGCTCACCCCCATTCCGGTAGCAACACCCGTTTCACCGCCGCCTCGCCCGCCCGAACCGGAGGCCAAGCCGCCAATCGAGCCATCACAACCACGACAATCACCGCCCACTCCTCCCACTACTGCGGTAAGAGAACAGGTGTCGGCAAATTCCTCATACGTAAAAAGTCAAAAATTACGCATTGAAACACATGATCGTGATGACAGCGCGCTTACCATTAAGCGACCGGAGCCACCTATGAGAACCCCTGAGCCAGCAGTAGAAGTGAGGCAACCAGCAGCTCCGACTCCGCCACCGATTGCGCACACTACACCGATCTCCTCTGACGCTGATAAGCGCTGGGCGGACACGGCTGGTGCGGAATCAGCCACTGCTCCAAGAAGCTCGCCACCAATTACAAAACTCGACTCGCTGGCAGATCTAAAAAAACCTCGCCGTCCCGACGAATTGCCGACCTCCGCCTCTTTGCAGACTTCCACTGTGAAAGGTGACTCACTCTTCACAAAAGAAGTCACCGACGGTCTCAACCAGCTCCTGCTCGAGTGGCCAATTTTCAAAAAAAGCGGACTGTTTGGCACCGGTCCGAAAGGGTACGAGCATCCGCTTTTTAAAAAAATTGCCAATTTGCCGATTCCACTTCTGTTAGCAGGACGTTTTGAGGGCGCGACCCAAGAGATAAAACAAAGCATCACCGACTATATGAACGGGTGGCGCTACGAACAGGCAATCATCTACGAGCAAGGAGAAACGTTTGAGCACTACTTACGGCGCGTCATTCGGCACATACTCGATTTGCAAATTAAAAAAGCCCAGCCATAATAACCTGATGTTGTCGCATCATGCTATTTTGTCGCGCTACGTTGATGTGGAGGATTTTGTTGATATTTCGGTACCGCCGACGACCGAGTATGTCCGCTTTGATATAGAAAAGTTTGGTATTGATGACGCGCGACGGCTGGTACAGGAAGCCTACCGCCGTCCAACGGAAGGGCATACGGAGCGTCTTTTGTGCACAGTGTCGAGCGCGGTGACCGTGGAGGCGCAACACGCGCTTTTGAAGTTGCTCGAAGAACCGCCGGTGACGACGAAGTTTGTTTTTGTACTACCGGCTGGCGCATCACTTCTCCCGACGCTCCTCTCACGCTTCCACGAACAAGCACCCACGCTGGCGGCGGCTGATACACCGGAGTTTGAAGAATTTTTGCACGCCTCATACAGAGAGCGGTTGGCAGTGATTGAAACAAAACTCAAAGCCAAGGACGACAACTGGCAAGCGGCGATAGACAGAGGTCTGCACGCCTACGTGGAAGGAGCAAGGGGTACGCTTCCGCTTGCAGTACTACAGGAACTACAACTCTTCTTATCTTTTTATCGGAAACGCGGCGCTTCAAATAAAATGCTCCTTGAGCACCTCTCGATTACTCTGCCGACTCGAAGTTAGCGCAAGAAAGTGTTACACTGCGCGTATAAATCCATACAGCGTCATTATGAATGAAGATTTTGATAAACGTTTAGAGGAAGTAAAATCGTGGCTACAAAAAGAATTTGCCGGTATTCGCACTGGTCAGGCCAGCCCAGCCATTCTCGATGGTGTGCGGGTCGAAAGCTACGGAGTCTTGGTACCGCTCATTCAGGTTGGTAGTATCAGCGTCGAGGACGCGCGGACGCTTCGAGTGTCGCCGTGGGACGCTTCGCAGATTGCGGCCATTGAACGGGCAATCGGCGACGCCAACCTTGGCGTTTCGGTCTTGACCGACTCGTCGGGCATCCGCGTCAAATTCCCAGAGCTCACGGCCGAGCGCCGCACTCAACTTTTGAAGCTGGCAAAAAGCAAGCTCGAAGACTCGCGCATTTCAGTGCGAGGTATCCGCGACGAGGAAATGAAACTGATTGATAAACAAAGCAAGGAGGGCGCGATTGGCGAAGATGAAAAATTCACTCGTAAAGAAAAGGTACAAACAAAAATCGACGCCATGAACAAAACGCTCGAAGAGCTTTTTGATAAGAAAGAAGTCGAGCTTCAAAAATAGCCATGTCAATAATAATTTTTCTTTTGGTGTTGTTTGTGCTGGTCTTGGTGCACGAGTGGGGACATTTTATCGTGGCCAAAAAAACCGGCATGAGAGTGGACGAATTTGGTATCGGCTTCCCGCCCAAATTATTCAGCCTTAAAAAGGGAGAAACGGAGTATTCTTTCAACCTGTTGCCAGTCGGCGGTTTTGTCCGGATTTTTGGCGAGAACCCGGAGGAAACAGACGCCGCTTCTTCTGATGCGTCGAGAGCCTTTTCGGCGAGACCAAAATGGGCACAGGCGCTTGTGCTCGTGGCGGGTGTCGCGATGAATGTGTTGTTTGCGTGGTTTTTATTTACCACCACCTACCTCATCGGCGTACCAACGCCGGTAAGTGATGATGTAGCGAGCGAAAGTGCGAAACTCTACATCGCCGGAGTACTTCCTGATAGTCCAGCCGACGGGGTGATCCCAAGCGGTGCGGAAATTCTCAGCATTGCTGACGAAGACGAAACGATCGCCAAACCTTCACCAACTGTTTTTAGCCAGTTTATCAGCGAACGCGCTCCCGACCCAGTGACAATTGTGTTTACACACAATCATAAGGAAGAGAGGGTTTCCCTCGCGCCCGTCACGGGTCTAGTAGCTGATAATAAGGAACAGTACCTCATCGGTACTTCGCTCACGTACGTGGAAATACAAAAACAATCATTCTTTTCCGCGATCGGCAGCGGCTTCACGACTTCTTTGCAGGGACTTAGTGCTATCACGGTTGGTTTACTCACGCTCATCAAAGATACATTTGTCGGTCAGGCTGACTTTTCAAGCGTCACCGGTCCGGTTGGTATCGTGGGATTGGTGGGTGACGCTGCCGCTTTTGGCTTCACCACCTTACTTACTTTTACCGCCATTATTTCACTCAACCTGGCGGTAGTGAACTTACTGCCGTTCCCGGCGCTTGACGGCGGTCGGCTATTGTTTGTGGTACTCGAAGCCATCGCCAGAAAAAATATTCCGGCCGTGTGGGCGACGCGCGCCAACTTGGTTGGCTTTACACTTCTAATGCTCCTCATGGTGGCAGTGACCTATAATGATATTGTTAAGCTACTGTAGTGTATGCGCCAGTCACACCTCTTCACCAAGACTCGAAAGGAAATTCCAGCTGATGAGACGTCTAAGAATGCGGAGCTTCTGATCCGCGCCGGTTACGTGCACAAAGAAATGGCCGGCGTATATGCATACCTGCCGCTTGGTCTCTTGGTACAAGAAAAAATCAAACAGATCGTGCGCGAAGAGATGAGTGCGCTTGGTGGACAGGAACTCATCATGACGGCGCTCCAAAGTAAGGAACTTTGGGAACGGACGCACCGTTGGGATGATGAGGTAGTGGATGTGTGGTTTAAATCGGAATTAAAAGCGGGTGGGGAAGTCGGCTTCGGCTGGAGTCATGAGGAGCCGATTGGCAACATGATGAAGAACTACCTCTCCAGTTATAAAGATCTACCGGTTACGCTCTATCAGTTTCAGACCAAGCTTCGCAATGAACTTAGAGCCAAGAGCGGCGTCATGCGCGGCCGCGAATTTGTTATGAAAGATGCCTATTCCTTTGCGCTCGGCGAGGGAGACCACAACGACATCTACGAAAAAATGAAAGGAGCGTACCTGAATGTGTTCAAACGGGTCGGCCTCGGTAATGACACCTACGTGACGTTTGCCACCGGCGGCGCGTTTACGCAGTTTAGCCATGAGTTCCAGACAATCTGCGCCGCCGGCGAAGACACTTGCTATATCAGCAAAGAAAAGGGCATTGCGATCAATGCGGAAGTCATGAATGATGAAGTGCTCAATACACTTGAAGTGACTCGCGAGGAACTCATAGAAACAAAAACAGCTGAAGTCGGCAACATTTTCAACTTCGGCCGTCAAAAAGCCGAAGATTTAGGACTTATGGTAAAGACCGAAACTGGTGAGAACATTCCTGTCTGGATGGGTTCATATGGTATCGGCATCACCAGACTCATGGGAGTGATTGTGGAAAAATTTGCCGATGAAAAGGGAATTGTGTGGCCAGAGGAAGCAGCCCCCTTTACACTCCACCTCGTGACCCTCAACACCGACGACGCCGAAATAAGAGACTGGGCCGACGGCTTGTACGCAAATTTAAAACGGGCTGGCATAGAAGTACTCTACGACGACCGAGATGCGCGTGCAGGAGAAAAGTTTGCTGACAGCGACTTGATTGGAATCCCATACCGAGTGGTGGTAAGCAAAAAAGGCAAAGAACAAGGAAGTTTTGAGGTGGTGACACGCGCCACTGGTGAAGTACGAAATGTATCTGAAGAGGAACTCTTCCAAGATTTTGCCGCACCCATCGAGACATAGTACAATGTTCTAAATGAACGTATTTACGCGACAACTAAACGCGCTTCTTTCGGCTGTTTCTACCGATATGGCGATCGACTTGGGAACGGCCAACACGCTCGTGTATGTCAAAGGCAAAGGAATAGTACTCAACGAGCCAACGATTGTCGCTATCAATAAAAAAACCGGCCAACTAGTGGCGGTTGGCAACGATGCAAAGACTATGCTTGGCCGTACGCCCGCACACATCGAGGTCATTCGCCCGTTGGTTGACGGGGTGATTTCGGACTTCGAAGTCACCGAAGAAATGCTCGCGTACTTGATCGCCAAAGTGCGCGGTGGTGTCCGTTCAATTGTAGCCCCCCGCATGTTGATTGGTGTGCCGTCTGGGATCACTAACGTTGAAATGCGTGCCGCGCGCGATGCGGCAAAAAATGCCGGCGCACGCGATGTTTTTTTGATTGAAGAGCCGATGGCTGCCGCCATCGGCGCTAAGTTGCCCGTCGGTAAGCCAATTGGCAGTATGATTATCGACATCGGAGGCGGTACCACCGACATCGCCATCATCTCGCTTAATGGCATTGTAGTGTCACGTAACTTGCGCGTCGCGGGCGACCACCTCAATGCGGCGATCACTTCATACATTCGCGACCAGTTTAAAATCCACGTTGGCGAAAAAACCGCCGAAGACGCCAAAATCGCTCTGGCTTCAATCGCAGTTACCGAGGGAAATAAGGAGCTCGTCGCGCGTGGCCGCGACGTGGTGACCGGCCTGCCGCGCGAGGTCATCATCACCGACGCAGATGTAAGGGACGCAGTCTCGGGACAAGTCGAAACAATCGTTGAGACGGTGCGAAGCGTGCTTGAAGAAACCCCACCCGAAGTTCTCTCTGACATTATGCAGCGCGGCATCCATCTCTCGGGCGGGGGAGCACTGATACCTGGCCTGACCGAGCTCCTTGAACACGAACTCCAGGTGCCGGTCGTGGTGGTCCCTGATCCTCTCCGCGCGGTCGTGCGAGGAGCTGGCATTGTGGTCGAAAATTTAGACGCCTACGCAGAAATACTTTTAGATCATGAAGGTACGTTCACCACGCAAATTTAAAGACCAACCAATCGTGAGAAATGTGGCGATTGCGCTCATTCTCTTGGTCGTTGGAGTAGCGGCTCCAGTCGTGTTTAGTGCGGCGGCCAGATTTGTACTAACTCCGGTACACGTTTTTAATCAGTGGTTGACCGAGTCGTCAGATACGTTTCCTTCTTATATACGTGAACGCACGGCGCTCTACGAAGAGATAAAAAACCTCAAAAACGAACTGGCCATTGCTGGCCGTAGCAACATCACTACCGAGCGCCTGTACGAGGAAAATTTACGACTTCGTTCACTGCTTCATGCCTCGACCAGCCCACGCATTGGCGCGGCGGTCGTCGCACGACCAGACACCCTGCCGTATGACCTTCTACAGATTGATCAAGGAAGTGAAGCAGGGGTTACGGTTGGCTCGCCCGTGTACATCGGTTCAGACTGGGTGATTGGTCTCGTCAAGAGTGTCGCGCCTAAGTACGCCTTCGTCGAACTATTGACTACCCCTGGCTTTTCTTCGACTGTATACATTGCCGGAGCCAACGTGATTGCAACTATGGAAGGCTACGGCGGCGGTGTGGCGCGCGTGCGAGTGCCGCAAGGAGTGCCGCTTCAAAGTGGAAATTTGGTACACATTCCTAGTATTGAGCCAGGCATCTTCGGGCGCGTGTCGCACGTGGAGAACACACCGTCCCAACCCGAACAGTTTGGCTACATCACGCCTGAAATACCCATTCAAAGTATATTTTTTGTGGCTGTGGCCCCACACGTTCCTATTACTACTGACGGAGAGCTCATCAAAGCACACATAGAAGATTTGCTGATAAAAAATCTATCGCTTGGAGACACCGGTACGACCACGACTGCCACAAGCACTGTCGCGAATACCACCGCTAGTACTACAGCAACGGAAAACCAACCATGAACTACCCACTCGCTATTAGTGTGTACGTTGGCATCATGATTGCGGTGCTTCACGGAGCGTGGCTCGTGGCCGCTCTCGGCGGCTTATTTTTCTCGTTCCGTTATGGGGCACTCGCGCTGGTACCCCTGGCATTTTTGCTCGATGGCTACATGGGCGCATTCCATGGAATTCCTATGATGAGTATTGGAGCGACTTTGTGGTACGCACTCTGTGAGTTGATTCGCGTTCGGTTTAAGTTATTGTAAAGACATGAGTGCGCTTCGTGATCGGTACACCAAAAACGTCGACGTTGAAGAGGTGCTACTTGATGCTTCTAACATCCCATCTTTCAACCGAGGTCGTCTTGAAGGGAAACGCGAACTGCCAATCTCGAAAACCAGCTTACGCACGGTCTCTATATTGTTTCTTATCATCGCGGCCGTATTTTTTTATCAAATTTTTTCTTTACAAATTGTGCGCGGCGAAGAGTATCGCAGAATCGCCGAAAACAACCGAGTGGACAAGGCACTCATCATTGCGGAGCGCGGGGTGGTGTACGACCGCTACGGAGAAATGATGGCTTGGAATGAGGCAGACGAAACCGGCGAGTATGACTTTCCGATCAGAGCCTACACCGACCGCCTGGGACTCGGGCAGGTCCTCGGGTATGTCAGCTACCCGAAGCGCGACGCACACGGCTTCTTCTTTCGTACCGATTACCTTGGCCGCAACGGCGTTGAAGCGGCCTACGATCACATTCTGAAGGGTCAAAACGGCAGCAAAATTATCGAAGCAGATGCGCTCCAAGAAGTAGTGAGTGAATTTGCCATTGAGTCACCAACTTCCGGCCACGAGCTCCACCTTTCCATTGACGCCGAGCTTTCTGAAGCTATGTATAACATCATTGCCACCTCAACCGCGCAGGCTGGTTTCCGGAGCGGCGCTGGGGCCATTATGGACATTCATACCGGAGAATTGATCGCGCTCACGAGCTATCCTTCCTATGACCCGGAGGTGATGGCTGATGGTGACGACGTGGCGCTTATAGAAGCGTATAACAACGACGAGCGCTTGCCGTTCCTCAACAAAGTGATTAGCGGCGCGTATACCCCAGGCTCGATTGTGAAGCCGTTTGTCGCCTACGCGGCGCTTGATAATAAGATTATCTCGCCGGAAAAGACGATCGTTAGCGACGGGTATATCTTGGTGCCAAATCCGTACAACCCAGATAACCCGTCGCGGTTTAATGACTGGCGAGTACAAGGACCAATGACCATGCGCGAGGCGATCGCCTTTTCTTCAAACGTCTATTTCTACATCGTCGGCGGTGGATTTGGTGACCAGCCGGGAGTCGGCATTACCAAGATGGCAGAAAATTTTAGACGCTTTGGTCTGGGGTCGCCAACCGGTATCAATCTGGCGCAAGAACAGCTTGGTGTTGTGCCTGATCCGGCCTGGAAGACTGAAGTATTTGACGACGACTGGCGCCTCGGCGATACGTACTTCACGGCGATTGGCCAGTTTGGATTTCTCGCGACCCCGATTCAAATGCTACGTGCCTACGCCGCCCTTGCGAACGGCGGGAAGCTACTCACTCCGCATGTTGAACAGGGAAGAGTGAGCGAAGCGGTTGATTTAGGTTTAAATCAAGACTACCTAGAGATCATTCATGAAGGTATGCGCAAGACTGTCAACTACAGCGGCGGTACCGCTCGAGCGCTCGAGCGCTCTGATGTGGCGATCGCGGCCAAGTCCGGCACGGCCGAGGTAGGTGCGGGCAATGCCTACGTCAATTCCTGGACCGCTGGCTTCTGGCCGTATGAAGATCCGCAGTACGCGTTTGTCATGATGATGGATAAGGCACCACGCAGTAACGCGCTTGGCGCCACGAGAATTATGGGCGATGTGTTCGAGTGGATGAGCGTTCATCGGCCGGAGTACCTGGGAATTGCGAGCGAGGACGTAGATATTGAGGTGACGAATGAGTAGTTTTAAAGACACGGATCGAGTCCTCCGCTCGCCGTTGGTTCTTATAAAGACGCTTCGCATCTTGACAAAAACCAAGCTCCGCGAGTTCTTTAAAACTACTCACTCGTCACTGTATCTGGTAACTTTTTTTATGAACATTGACCCGCTCCCGTAACTGCGTATAATTGGGGGAAATTTTACATTATGAATGACACACAAGCTTTCCTTACCCCTGAGAAATTTGAGGAACTCAAAAAAGAACTCGACCATCTAAAGACCGTTCGCCGCAAAGAAGTCGCTGAGTCGCTCGAGTACGCGCGTAGCCTCGGCGACCTTTCAGAAAACGCCGAGTATCAGGAGGCACGTGACATGCAATCGGCCATTGAGGAACGAATCGGCTACCTGGAGAAGACTATTAAAGAAGCGAAGATTGTGGCGCATGATAAGCATGGTGATGTCGTCGGGCTTGGGTCAAAGGTGAGTATTCAAAAAGACAAAGATAAAGAAAAGCGAGAATACACGATTGTCGGATCTGACGAAGCCAACATCCATGAGCGCAAGCTTTCGTACCTCTCTCCCCTCGGCGAAGCGTTGATGGGAAAGCGAAAAGGGGACGATTTTGAGTTTGAAACGCCAGTGGGAAAGCAGAAGTACAAAGTCCTCAAAGTCGAATAGTCGCGTGCGCAAAAACTCCAGCTACTTTGTTGCTTCCTTCGCTCACATTGTCATCGTATATTGAATACGACTTCAACGCTCGCGGAGTCGCGCCTCGTATCTGAAGTTTTTTGCATCACGCTTGAATAACGTTAAAGCCAAGGCCGGCTCCAAAGGAGCCGGCCTTGGCTTTTTCGGCGTGCTACGCTAGGATTACACACATGTCTACCACTGAAGATTTTCGAGCTGACCGAGAAAAAAAAATTGCCCACCTCAAGTCGCTCGGGGTGAATCCTTATCCGGCCAAGGTTGATGTCACACACACTGTGGCCAAAGTGAGTGAGGACTTTTCAGCTCTTGAAGCGAGCAAAACGAGCATCTCTATCGCTGGTCGCATTATGGCGATGCGTGAACACGGCGCACTACTTTTTATAGACGTGCAAGATGGTACCGGTAAGCTGCAAGGATTTTGTTCGAAAGACGAGCTCAGAGAAGAACGCTTTTTGCAGTTGCGGGACACCATGAGCACCGGTGATTTTATTTCTTTGGCGGGAACCGCCCACACGACAAAGCGCGCCACGCAAGCGATTTTGGTCAAAGACTGGCAGGTAGTCGGGAAAGCGCTCCAAAATATTCCGACCGAACACTTTGGCATTAAGGACGAAGACGAACGGTTTCGTAAACGTTACCTCGACTTACTGCTCAGCGCCGAAGAACGAGAACTGTTTGTCAAAAAAGCCAAATTCTGGGATGTGACCCGTGAGTTTATGAAACGTCATGGGTTTCTTGAAGTGGAAACGCCCACGCTTGAGGTGACGACGGGCGGCGCCGAGGCGCGGCCGTTTGTGACGCACCACAACGATTTCGATATGGATGTGTACCTGCGCATATCAATAGGTGAGCTGTGGCAAAAGCGCCTGATGGCCGCCGGTTTTGATAAAACGTTTGAAATCGGGCGAGCGTTTCGTAATGAGGGGACGAGCCCGGAACATTTGCAGGAGTTCACCAATATGGAATTTTATTGGGCGTATAAAGACTACCAAGCTGGCATGGTGCTCGTGCGCGACCTGTACATTGAGATTGCTGAAAAGGTATTCGGTACGACAAAGTTTGAGATGCGTGGACATTCTTTTGATTTGGCCGCTGAGTGGGCTCATATCGACTACAGCGAAGAAATTGAGAAGCAGACTGGGGTAAATATTATGACGGCCAGCGATGAAGATCTACGCGCAAAACTTACCGAACTCGGTGTGGTGTACGAAGGCGACAACCGCGAGCGGCTCACCGACACGCTCTGGAAGTATTGCCGAAAACATATCTCTGGTCCGGCTTTTCTTGTTCATCACCCTAAGCTGGTCGCACCCTTGGCGAAGGCGCGCCCTGACGGAAAGACGGTCGAGATGTTCCAGCCGATTATCGCCGGTAGTGAAGTTGGTCGTGGCTACAGTGAGCTCAATGATCCAGTCGATCAGCGGGAACGTTTTCTGGTGCAACAGAAACTCATCGATGCCGGCGACGAAGAGGCCATGATGCCGGACTTTGAATTTGTTGAGATGCTTGAGTACGGAATGCCGCCGACTTGCGGTTTTGGCTTCGGAGAGCGACTGTTTGCTTTTTTGGCCGGTAAGCCGCTCCGCGAAACCCAGCTATTTCCGCTTATGCGACCAAAAGGAAAGGAATAAGGAGGAAAGCAAAAGAAAAACGGCGGCCCTACGGGCCGCCGTTTTTCTTTTTTCATACAATCTTCAAACTGGGATGTGTATAACTGTGGTTGATGGTGGGATGAGGTGGTATAGAATGTTGTGGTGGTGGGAGATAGTGGTATACTGTGAAAACAGTATGCAAGAGCTAACTTCCGAATCCGCCACAACCGCGTCTCCACATTTGGTTGCGGTCGGTTCGGAAGTTGGCTCGGACTATCAAGTATGTTGATTGGCGAATACAAGCACACGTTGGATCCCAAGAAACGGCTGTCCTTGCCGTCTAAATGGCGCAAGGAACTTGGGAAATCGCTTGTGGTCACTCGCGGACTTGATAACTGTCTCTTTGTATATCCGCTCAAAGAGTGGCAGAAGATCACTGAAAAAGTTGGTCAACTGCCACTTGGTCAAGCGGACACCCGAAGTTTCAATCGCTTCTTTCTGTCGGGAGCAGTAGAAGTGGAGGTAGATTCAGTTGGACGTATTCTCGTGCCAGATTTCTTGAAAGATTTTGCCACGCTAAAGAGCAGTGTTGTGCTCGCGGGCATTCATGATCGAATCGAGATTTGGGATGAGAAGAAGTGGGAGAACTATAAACGCACTATCGAAAAACAGGCTGATGCTTTGGCAGAAAAGCTTGGTGAGATCGGCGTCCTCTAAATCAACTTCGTATGGAACACATCACAGTCCTCAAAGAGGAAGCGGTAGATGCGCTGCACCTATCGGCACACAGCACTGTCGTTGACGCTACCTACGGAAGCGGGGGACATGCGAATGCGATTCTCACTCGTCTTAATGAGCGCGGTTGCTACGTTGGCATTGATGCCGACGAGAGCGCCCTTACCGGAATCGACGTAGCAAGACACAAAGCCACTGTGCACTTGGTGCACGAAAATTTTCGCAACATCGCGGAAATACTTCGTTCTTTACATATTGAAAAAGTTGATGCCATCCTGGCCGACCTTGGTTGGCGCATGGAACAGTTTAGCGACGGAGGCAAAGGCTTTTCATTTGCCCAGAGTGAACCGCTCCAGATGACCTTCGGCGACCCCAACGATTATCCCTTCACGGCCGCCGACATCGTCAATGAGTGGTCGGAAGAGACGCTCGCGAACATCTTCTACGGGTACGCTGAAGAACGATTCTCGCGTCGTATCGCCAAGGCCATTGTCGAGGCGAGAGCAAAAACCGTCATTACCACCTCGACGCAACTGGCAAACATTGTGCTCGCCGCTTTACCCAAGGCCGTAGGGCACAAGCGTATACACGGAGCCACCAAGGTGTTCCAAGCACTTCGCATCGCCGTCAACGACGAGCTCGGCGCGCTGGAGACACTTTTAAAAGACGGCTTTACGGCTCTGCGACCAGGTGGACACATGGCAATCATCACTTTTCACAGTATTGAAGACCGGCTCGTAAAGCACTACTTCCGCGAACTCGTGCGCGAAGGCAGAGGCGACTTTGCACCCAAAAAACCAATTGCGCCGACGGCCACCGAAGCAGCTCACAACCCTCGTGCCAGAAGCGCCAAATTACGAATTATTAAAAAACTTTGAACTTTTATCATGAACAAAAGTCGCGACCATATCACAAGACAACGACAAACGCTCGCCAGCGTGGGCCTTTTAGTGACTGTTATTGTCTTGTATATCTACTTTTTAAATATTTCAGTCGTGCACGTGGTCATGCGTAAAGAGGCGGCCAAGTCCGTGAACGAACTCCAAACAGAAATCGCCATTCTTGAGAGCGCTTTTATTGAATCGCAGCATACGGTCGCGGCTCGTATCGCAACCCTAGAAGGGTACAACCTAGAGAGCGAGAAAATCTTCATTACCCGTGGCGATACCAGTTTGGTGTTGCGGGAAAATTAATCACCTATGCGGCGGGCTCACTTAATACTCCGGATCCGACTGGTATCTGCTGGCGTTTTACTTTTGGCGCTCGTACTGCTCGCGCGTTTGTATCAAATTCAGATTGTACAGAGCGCCGAATACCACGCACGCGCCGAACGCCAGTATGTGCATACAAAGAGCGATTTGTTTTCGCGCGGGTCGATTTACTTTAAAACCCGTGACGGCGAGCATCTATCTGCGGCGGCGGTGCAGTCAGGATTTGTACTGGCGGCAAATCCCACCCACGTGAATGACAAAGAAGCGTTTTGCACCGCGCTCGCTGATTACATTCAAAACACTCATGAATGGTGTGTAGTCAAAATGTCACAAGAAGACCGTACCTATGTAGAGCTCGAACAACGTGTGTCAAAGGAAACTGCCGCCACTCTCGAAGAGCTCGTCCCGACTGGTGTATTGCTTTACAAAAATCAGTGGCGGTACTACCCAGGCGGGTCGGTTGCCGCCCGGACTGTCGGCTTTGTCGGTTATAGTAGCGACGATGGAAATGAGCTGCGTGGTAAGTACGGCCTTGAACGCCAGTATGACGACGTACTCTACCGTAGCCCGGAGGTGCTCTCGGTCAATTTTTTTGCTGAATTATTTAGCAATGTCGGCGAATTGGTGACTGGCAAAAACACCGCTCGTTCTGGCGACATCGTTACCACCCTTGAGCCATCTGTCTCGCGGATGCTCGACACGGTGTTGATAGACACCAATGACTTGTACCACAGCGCGCTGACCGGCGCGGTCATTATGAACCCTAAAACAGGAGCCATCTACGCCATGAACGCAGTGCCCGGGTTTGATTTAAATGATCGAGCGGAGGCGACTATTGAGCAATTTAGAAATCCTTTGGTTGAAGACGTGTACGAGTTTGGATCAACCATCAAAGCTCTCACTATGGCCGCTGGATTGGACGCTGGTGCAATTGCCCCTTACACGACCTACTACGACCCTGGTGAGATCGAACTTGATACCTTTACCATTCGCAACTTCGACGGCCGTGGCCGCGGCACGGTGCCGATGCAAGAAATTCTTAATCAGTCGCTCAACACCGGTGCGTCATGGATCGTAACGCAAATGGGCAAGCAAAAGTTCCGCGAGTATTTTTTGAATTTTAAACTGGGAAGCGAAACCGGTATTGACCTCCCGAACGAAGCCTATGGGTTGGTGGACAACCTCCAGTCTCCTCGTGACGTTGAGTATGCGACGGCGTCGTTCGGGCAGGGTATCGCGCTCACCCCCATCGCCGCCACCCGCGCATTCGCAGCGCTCGGCAACGGCGGCCACTTGGTGACTCCGCACGTGGCTTCGGGCATCGAGTACAGCGACGGCACCTCTAAAGAAATCCGCTACCCAGAAGGAACGCAAGTGCTCAAGCCAGAGACCAGCGAGGAGATCTCTCGCATGTTGAGCGTCGTCGTAGACGAAGCTTTGCGCGGCGGAAAGGTCGCGCTCCCGCACCACACCATCGCCGCGAAGACAGGCACGGCACAAATTCCCGACCCGGTCAATGGCGGCTACTACGAAGACAAGTTTCTCCACTCATTTTTCGGCTATTTTCCGGCCTATGACCCAGAGATTATCGTTTTCATGTATACTGTAGAGCCGCAGGGTGTCCAGTACGCGTCCGAGACGCTGACCGACCCGTTTATGCAGATTGCAAAGTTTTTGATTAACTACTATTCAATTCCGCCTGACCGCTAACAATGCCTATGAAAACATTCCTTAAGTCGTTCGTCATTGCCATTTTGACTTTTGAGGCCTCACTTCTTTTAAAACGTCACCATCCGACCATCGTGGCCGTGACCGGCAGTGTGGGGAAAACTTCCACCAAAGATGCGATTTACGCCGCGGTGAAAGGTTCGGTGTCCGCCCGAAAAAGCCAAAAGAGTTTTAATTCAGAAATCGGCGTGCCGCTCACCGTGCTCGGCCTCTCAAACGGTTGGAACAATCCGTTTTTGTGGCTGAAAAATATTTTTGACGGTCTTTTCATTGCCTTGTTTGTAAAAGAATACCCGGCGGTACTCATTCTTGAAGCCGGTGTCGACCAGCCTGGCGATATGGCAAAACTCACCGCCTGGGTAAAGCCGGATATCGTCGTGCTGACGAGATTGCCGGCCGTGCCGGTACATGTGGAGTTCTTCAAGACTCTCGAAGCCATTGTGGCAGAAAAAATGGTGCTCCTATCGGCGCTCAAGCCAAACGGCACTCTGGTGTACAACAACGACGATGAAATCATCGCCAAGGAAAAAGACAAGGTGCGTCAGCGACAGGTGGGCTTTGGCCGTTATGCGCCGACCGATTTCACTGCCTCTGCTGATCGGATTGTGTACCGCCAAAATATCATCCATGGCCTGTCGTTTGTCGTATCACATGTAGAAGAATCGCACACGGTTACCGCGGCGGGGGTGGTGGGGACACAGTCCGTCTATAATGTCACCGCCGCGCTCGCTGTCGCGGATGTGCTCGGTGTCCCGCTCTCTGCCGCCGTGGCCAACCTCGCCGACCTTCAGACACCAAACGGCCGGATGCGAATTATTCCGGGTTTAAAGGGTAGTACGCTTATTGATGACACCTACAATTCTTCACCTGCCGCCGCCGAAGCAGCGCTCTCAACCTTGCGAGAAATTTCTCTGGCCAAACGAAAGATAGCGGTGCTTGGCGATATGCTCGAACTTGGTTCTTTTTCCAATGATGCGCATCGAAAACTAGGCGAGCAGGCGGCTGCGGCCACTGACCTCTTACTCACTGTGGGCATACGAGCGCGAGTTATTGCCGCCGGCGCGCTCGCGGCAGGGCTTCCCGAAGAAAAAATTCTGCAATATGAAGATGTCGAACGCGCCGGGCGTGAACTTCAGGGCATTTTGCAATCGGGTGACGTCGTACTTATCAAAGCATCACAGAGTATTCGCGCCGAGCGGATTGTCGAAGAAGTGATGGCGGATCCAGATCACACCGAACAGCTTCTAGTCCGGCAAGAACCCGAGTGGAAAAAGAAGAAAATTACTCTTGCGCCAGCAAAACCTGCCGAGGTACACTAATCAATATGAATTATATGAAAAATATTATTACCACGTTGGTTCTCGCGCTGCTTTTGACTTCAGCTTTTCCACAGCTCTCGTTCGCCCAGTCCACCTCGTTTCAACCGACCACTGCTCGCGAGATGATCGCCTACCTCATGGGTCAGATTCAGCAACTGCAAAATCTGAAAGCCATGCTGGAGCGGGCCGGCAATCCAGCGCGCGTAGTGGCACCTTCAGCGGTGAGTTATGTAACCGTAGACACCTTTGATGCTACCGAGGAAACAGACGTGTCGGCGGCACTCAGTGGGGAGGTACTGCTGTTTGGCGACGCCACCGCGCAGACGTGGTTTGAATATGGCCAAGACGAGGATTTTCTTGACAGCAAAACGTCCAAAAAAAACGCCTATACTCCCTACGACCGTGCGCAAAAGGTGATCGTGACGCGCCTCGAGCCAGATGAAAAATATTTCTTTCGAATAGTGGCGCTCACCAACGACGACCAAGTTCTCTACGGGAGCGTGGCTACCTTTAGAACAGACGAAGACCCGGATGAAGACGATGACGATGATAATTAATTATGCGTAACGTACACGATAGCGCCCCAGATTTTGCCCTTCAAGATCAAAACGGGTCCGTGCGTACACTCGCCGAGTACAAAGGGAAGTGGCTGCTTATCTATTTTTATCCCAAAGACGATACGCCGGGATGCACGACCGAAGCCTGCACCATTGCCGAAGTGTATGACGAATTTAAAGCGCTTGGCGTCGAGGTGATTGGCATAAGCAAAGACTCGCCGCAGTCGCACCAGAAATTCGCCGCCAAATACCACTTGCCATTTACGTTGCTTTCCGATGAATCAACCGATACCATCAAAGCCTACGGCGCCTGGCAGAAGAAAACTTTGTTCGGTCGCACCGCCATGGGCACTAAACGCGTTTCATATTTAATAAATCCCGCCGGAAAAATAGAAAAAGTGTATCCAAAAGTAGATCCAGCGAATCATGCCCTTGAGATTCTTGAGGACGTTAGAAAAACAAATGATCAGTAAAAAGCCGCAGTCAAATTGACTTGCGGCTTTTAAAGGTTTTTGCCCTTAGTGACCCTGGGGCGATAAGGCCTTGCACGGCAGCGTAGTCGCTACCCCCGCCACTGCTGCTTCAATGTACGGTTTTTTGGCCAAAGGGGCAGCCAAGACGATGCCCGACTCGTTACTCTCGGTGAGGTAAATTCTAGAGCCGATCTTTGGCACTTCGTAGCCGCACTCCTCTACGAAGTGTTCACGCAGTCGTTGAGTGTAGTTTTCGTCAGCTCTTTCAAAGAGCCAAAACATGGCCGGCAGAAGCAATAAAACGGCCACTACACATATCAGTTTCACTGTTGAAGACATGCACCCTCCTCCTTGCTGTTGGGTTTAAAAGAACGTTTGCACGTATAATACTACAAAGTAGTCTAAAAGTCAAGTTTCCTCTATCCAGTTTATTAGTACCCGAAAGTCGATCCAGCGGCTCGCGCATACGAAAAGGGGCCTTTTAAGGTTTTAAACTTCTAACTCAAACTTCCAGTTCATCTTCACTACCGAGATGTTAAACGGAACGGTAATATTGTTGTGTTGTTTAAATGGAACAATTTGATCTCGTAGCTTAGCGAGTATTCTTTCCATGTCTTGTTCGGAAACTTCAGAAAATGTAGCGTATACATAAATTTCAATTGGTGCTGCATTTACCGTCACTTGGTTCGGAGACGCAAAAACAGAAACCTCAGCGGGAGTATATCCCGTTGCTTCTGCCGCAAATTTCTGGATGGCGGCAGCAACTTTTTGTATTTCTTCCTGTGAAAGTTTGCTCTTTTCGTAGTCAATTCTTACTATGGGCATGAGTTCATTATATCAAATGTTCCAACATTCCATTTTGATGACTCAAATCTGCTGCAATAATCGATCTACACGCTACGTTGCTCGATCCCAGCAAGGGTATTGCTACAAATATTTTGGATATGTTGGCGAATTAAAGTCATCATTCTGCTCGCTTTTTTCTGCCTGCCACGATGACATGCAGGAGGACGAAAAATGAAAAAATTAGCATCATATTGGCAATAAAAAACAAATTGAACCAAACGGTTGGTTCCAGATGAGCGCCGTGGGTTGGAGGAATGGTTACGCTGAGTGAAGTATCCTGACTAAAATCAGCGAATCCGAGCCGCCACCAAAAAACCCGATCAGAAAAAAACAAAGCCCAATAAGGTAGCGCGACCGGGACAAAAACACTTGAAAACAGCGAAAACGGAACCCGCGCCGCTTCTGGCAGCCACTGTATTACAGCGAGTCCAGGTTTTGAAACTAGAAATATAAACAAAGATACGTACACAAAGTAGCTACCATAAATCACTAATAGCTTGTTCTTCATACTCCTTAGTATAGCAGGTAGCGGAGAGTCTCCTATAAAAACAGGAATTTGAAATTCATACACAAAAACAGTCTCGAATGAGACTGTTTTTGTGTGCTAGTTCGTTCCTTCTTGAGTGCTCGAACTAGCTCTCTAGTCGGTGAGCGTTCAGCAGATAGAAATTAACGAATATATTGTTGTATAAAGCTTTTTTCAAAACAATTGGCTGTATTCGACTGGTCCTTCTCGTGCGTTGAGAAAAATATACTAATAACTATAGCTATTACTGCAAATAATAGTGTCCATGAATTAAAAATTGTTTGTCTTTTTCTATCCAACGTTCGATCAATAATTTCTATATATGCGGAGCCTTCACTAATATTTTTTCCAACAGCAGATTCAAATTGAAAATAACTAGCAATATCTTTGGAGTTTTCTGGTAAACCTTTAAACAAAATATCAGGTGTCTCAAGCTTTTGAACAACAACAAAAAAACGTTTCGCTATATCTTCGTATTGACTACTATATTTTCTAAGTCTGCTCGAGTAAAGGGGGAAATTAATTCTGACTCCTTGGATGTCAATAAGAAGCTGTTTGAGCTCATTCAGAATTGGGAAAAGCTCTTGCTGAACGGTATTCAGTAGTCGCTTTGTTCCTTCCGATACTGGTATTTGTTCCATGTTGGTTACTTCTCGTGCTAGCACGAATTGGTGACCCTACCGGGAATCGAACCCGGGTTTCCAGGATGAGAACCTGGCGTCCTAGCCGCTAGACGATAGGGCCAAATGTTATCCGGGGAAGAGGATATGTTTGGTGGGCGGCGCTGGCGAAGCCAGGGGCGGCTCCGGTGGAGCCAGTGATGCTGCTGGCTTCGGTAGCCCGGACCATGACCAGACGCTCGGCATCCCCGGCGCCGGCGATATCTCCCACGCTGGCTAACCCAGCGCCGCTATTTATAGCAAAAAACCACCAAACCGGAAAGGGCAGCTAGTTTGTCTTACGGATTGACTCTTTAATGTCAAAACGTGGGTTGACCTTTTTGCCAGGATTGAAGATATCGTCGGGGTCGAAGATGTGCTCAGTTTTTTTGAAAATTTCCAACATGTGCGCGCTAAACATCTTGCTCAAGTGAGGAGTGCGGATAATGCCGTCGTTGTGTTCACCGCAAATGTTGCCGCCAAATTTGATGGCCGTGTTGAAAAAAACGTCGGCCATTTTTTCAATCAACGCTGGAGTCGTTTTGTTGGTGAAATCAAGAAGAGGATAGAAGTGGAAGTGGCCATTGCCGCCGTGTCCATGTATGGCCGACTGGACGTTAAATTCTTTGAAATGACGCTTCACCTGGGCAAAAAACTTGGAAAGATTTTCCGGCGGTACTGTCATGTCCTCCAAGAAAGCGGCCGGTCGCTTTGTCTTGTCCAAAAGCTTGGATAGAGAAAAGCTGGCGCGGCGCACTTGCCAGAGCATTTCGGCTTCGTACTGATTCTTCACAACCCGCGCCCGGCCGCCTTTCGCGCTGATGCTTTTGGCGATAGTGACGGCCGGGGTCTTGGTCGTGGTCTCTTCGTCGAGCGTAATGAGGATGGTGAATTCTGGTACTTTGCCGCCGAAGCGGACGTGGTAGGTGGTATACATTGAGAACATCACCCGGTAGTACTCGGAACGCTTAATGCGGGCTTTGAAGAAGTCGGGATTTTTGAGGGCGAGTTCATAGGTGAGCGAGTCGAAAATCTCGATGTTGATAGGATTGTGCTCGAGTGCCTTTACAATCACACTGGCGGCATCGGACAGATCAAAAATAGGCACTACAATGAGCGAGGTATTTTTCTGAATCGGCAGTGCTCGCAAGGTGAGGTGCGTGATGATGCCGATAGTGCCTTGGCTACCGGAGAAAAGACGGGTGAGGTCAAACACTCCTTTGCCTTTCTTGAAAGCCTCAACGCCATTGGGCAAGACGTGCCAGAGCGAATACCCGGAAGAATTTTTTGGTGTCGGCGGCTGGCTCTTCTTTATTTCCACTTCGTTTTTGTTGATGAGTTCAAAAATCTCCCGTGCAATCCGCGCGTGTTCATGATCTTGTTTGATAAGGAGTTTAAATTCGCGGTAGGTAATGGGCTTGATGGTGTAGGTGTTGCCGTCTTTGAGCACCACATCAAGCGACTCAACCCAGTCGGCACAGTGGCCATAACGAAGCGAGTCCGGACCGGCGGCATTGTTGGCAATGGAGCCACCGATACTGCAGATATCTTTTGAAGAGGTATAAGGCGGGAGGTAGGCTTGGTGAGCCTTGAGTTTCTTTTCAACATCGCGCCACATGGCCCCGGGTTCGCAGGTGAAAATAATCTTTCCTTTCTTCTCAATCACTTCGCCGATGTGAGTGAGGTGCGCACAGACGTCGATCACAATTGAGTCGGTGAGTGAGCCACCCGAAAGCCCAGTGCCGGCTGCCCGGGGGGTGAGTGAAAGGGAAGAGAAGCGTTTGGTTTCGCGCGCAATCACCCTGGTGGCGATTTCTACGTCGTGCCTGTTCTTAGGTTGGATCACCACTTGCGGGCGAATGCTAAAAATACTCTCGTCGGTACTGTAGGTGTCAAGTAATTTTTTGTCACTAGAAATGCCGCCGCGAAAGCCGCTCTCCCGCAGCATTTTTTCTATCAACAAATGACCAAGCGGGTTGCGCTTAAAGCCGTCGGTTACCGAAACGGCTTTCGCGGCGCGTTTTGCCTCGGCCATTTGTGTCGACGGCGAAATTACTTTTCGCTTGGCGCTTTTGCGCGTTTTTGGCTTCGGTTTAACCACAGTCATTACCTCCGAGGAACTCGTTTCCATTACCATAAGTATAGCAAGACTGGTCTTTTAATGTGCTGGCTTTCCACAAAACAAAAATAGCCGCGCGAAGAAAATCGCGCGGCTTTGAAGTCAGGTGTTAAGCATTCGCGGCAAACGGCAGTGTCAAGACAGGATGACGCTTGATGCCAGCTACCCGCCAGTCTCCGAGTATGTCGAAGCCAAGGAACCTTTCGTTGGTGAGCGCAGGAAACTCCTCTTTGATTTCGCTCTCAAGCTTATCTGTGTAAAACTCGAGCAGGCAGGCGGAATTTTTCAGCTGTTCCCTAAGCACCCATTGCCTGATTGCATTCTTCTCGCCGCGTAGGTTTGTGGCGTCGAAGGCGGCGTCTTTAGCAATCTGTGCACACAGAACCATCAGACACTTCGTGTACGCGCTTTGGATTGGTCCAAGAATCTCGTGTTTCTTTGGGTCCAAGGGGATTGCGTATGCTTGCACCGTGGGCACACTCGTCTTTTCGTGGGCTTCCTTGTCGAAAGCCAAAGCTTCGCTTCCACGCATTACTGTACTCCCAACAACTCCAATACCATTATAACTCCGTTGTGGGTGACAATCAAAAAGGTATAAAAAAGGTCGCGCGAGCGTAAGCTCGCGCGACCAACAATTTCAACCATTATTCGCGACCAAGACGAGCGAAGGCCGCTTTGTCTCGCTAAGGTCATCTTCCTCGTCATCGAGTCGAGGCAGAGGCGGTGCTTTCAACAAAGCGACGCGCCAACCAGACAGGACGACAAAATCATCTTCGGGGTTGAGCTTAAACTCTGTTCGAATGGCCTGTCTGGTAGTTTGCAGAGCGAGTTCAAGTATGTCTCGACGTGCCTTCAGGAGCTGGAGCACTCCCGTAAATTCGCTGGTTCCGCGCATTAGCTTGTTGGCGCGTGCCAGTATTCTCTTCGTCTCCTCTGTCTGTTCGTGAATAAGCTGACAGAGATTGCGTGACCCAATCGACAATTTTCCGAGCACCTTGTGGCGGACTGGGTTGTAAGATGCTGCTGAACCTTGGAATCGAGGATTCAATTTTCGTGACTGCACTTCTTTAAGCATCAGGTCGAGCGCTGACGAAACAACTCGTCCGTTGGTTTGGCACGCGGGCATGGTTTTCTCCGTGTAATGTGGAAGGACAAAAGCTGGTGCAATAGTACAATAAAACCATATATTTGTCCATTATCATATAAAAAACCCGCGCGTCGCCGCGCGGGCTTGAAGTGATGAAGAAAGACCGCTAGAGTCCGATCACGACGCCGCGAGGGCCGATGTCGAGTAGATTCATCATGCTGGCTTTGTCCTTGTCACCTTTGAGTGAAATGGCGATTTTGTTGCCATCGACGAGTAGCATCATTCCATCTTTTCCAAGACGAGCTTGAATAGCAAGATACATTAGGCACTGGGTGTGTTCGACGTAATCCATGAGACAGCTGGCCTCCTTGACTCGGCGGCGGTTTTCACCAACAGTGATTGTTTCGTCTCCTTTGGTTAGTTGTTTGACTTCGCTAAAAATCTGTAAGACAAGCGAGAAAAGCCGCCGTTCCCGGTCGTTCATCTGGCCGATTATTTGCAGCTGTTCAGCAGCAAGATCGACACTTTTGATCTCAGGAAACGACGTAGGTGTTTCGAAATCGTTGCCGGTAACTGCATTGGCAAGGCGGTCAAGAAAGTCCATGAAAACCTCCGTTTGGACTGGTGGAATCTAGTACATTACAAAGAACAGAACTCATAGTATACAAAAGTAAGTTATTTTGTCAATAAAAATTTCGGTGTGGTATTCTTAGCGGCATGACCCAAAGCCAAGCGCTTGATATCCTCAAAACCGGCGCCAATATCTTCCTGACTGGCGAACCGGGCGCCGGCAAGACGCATGTGATCAACCAGTACATCGCGTGGCTCGAGGCAGCTGGGCTCCACGTCGCGGTGACGGCCTCGACCGGCATCGCCGCCACCCATATCGACGGCATGACCATTCATTCCTGGAGCGGCATCGGCATTAAAGACACGCTGTCACCGTACGATCTGGAGTTTATTACGACCAAAGAAACGGTCGTAAAGCGAGTGCGACGCGCGCAGGTCTTAGTGATTGACGAAATCTCTATGCTCGACGGGCGCGTGCTCGATATGGTGGATGTAGTATTGCGTACAGTCCGCCAAAAGCCGGAGGCTTTTGGCGGACTGCAGGTGGTAGTGGTTGGTGACTTCTTCCAGCTACCACCGGTCACAAAGCAAGGCGACGTTATGCGGTATGCCTTTGAGTCGCGGGCATGGGATACACTCAAGCCGCTTACGTGCTACATCACCGAGCAGTATCGTCAGGAAGACGAACTTTTGCTCGGGCTACTGGCGTCAATCCGCCGCAATGAAATAGAAGATGATCACTACACACTCCTACAAGAGCAAACAGAAATTGCCTACGAGCAGATTGAACCAACGCGCTTATATACCCACAACGCCGATGTGGACGCGGTGAACGCCAAAAAACTCGCCGAGCTACCCGGCGCAGGAAAGATATTTGAAATGCACGGCCGTGGTCGAAAGTCTCTGATCGAAGGGTTGGTAAAAAACTGCCTATCACCCGAACGGCTCATACTAAAAGAAGACGCTATGGTGATGTTTACCAAAAACAATTTTGAAGCCGGCTACGTGAACGGCACGCTTGGGCGCGTGGTGGCTTTTGTGGAAGGTTCGCCAGTGGTTGAAATCGCTGACGGTACGCGCATTACAGTAGAGACGGAGTCGTGGGAGGTGGTCGAGGATAAGAAAATTCTGGCATCAATTGAGCAACTACCGCTTCGCCTCGCCTGGGCGATTACCGTACACAAAAGCCAAGGCATGTCGCTTGACGCCGCTGAAGTTGATCTTTCAAAAGCCTTTGTGTACGGGCAAGGCTACGTGGCGCTCTCGCGGGTACGTTCGCTCGACGGTCTCAAGGTGCTCGGTATGCATCCGAATGCGCTCCAGGTTGATCCAAAAATTGTTGAACGGGACAAAACATTCCGCGGCGATTCAGAAGCGGCAGAGGAGGCTTTTGTCGCCATGGACGAGCGGGAAGTGGCTGACATGCACGAACGGTTTGTGGTAGCCAATGGCGGAAAACTGCCGAAAGAAGGCGATATTGGGAAGCGGTCGGTGGCCGAACGGGTGCAGGCAGAAAGTACTTTTGCCCACACCAAAAAACTCCTGCTGGAGAGCAAAGCGGTGGCGCACATTGTACGCTTGCGTTCGCTCACCGAATCAACCGTCTGGGCCCACATTGAAAAGCTTGCCGCTGATGGACAGCTGGCGCTTGGCGACCTTAAGCATCTTGAGCCAGCCGACATCGACTGGAAGCGTGCGCGCAACGACTTGGACGCGGCCATGATGCAACATGGTACTCTAAAACTCAAACCAATTTTTATCGCCTGTGGCGAAAAATATGATTACAACCACGTGCGTCTCGCCCGCACTCAGTTTTTATTAGAAGGCAAACGAGCAAAATCAGAAGATGTTTTTTGATATGTGGCGCCTTAGAGTAGTGCGCCGCTCTAAGCGGCGACGCACCCGCACTAAAGTTGACGCACACTATCTAGAACACAAAGAAGCGGCGCGCGAGCTTGTGCTCGCGCGCCTTGCTCACTTCAACCAATACTATGGCTTCTCTTGGAACCGCGTCTCGATCAAAAACCAACGTCGCTCGTGGGGAAGTTGTTCAGCAAAAAAGAATCTTAATTTTAATTACAAAATCCTCTTCCTGCCGCCTCACTTACAAGATTACATTGTGGTGCACGAGCTTTGTCATCTGATGCACCTGCACCATCGGCAGGATTTTTGGCACTTAGTGGCCGAGCAAATTCCTGACTACCGAAATTGCAGAAACGAAATAAAAATCATCGACCGGAGCGGCCATCGCGAGGCCGCCTTCACAGCAGTACTGGCCCGTTATCAATCGTATGCCAAAGAGCCAGCGACGCGACCGACCGGTGCGGCGACCAATTCTCCACGGTCGAGCGAATTTTCCGCACAAAATGTGGCTTGAGTTGGTAGTGCTTATATAGACTATTCATAAGTCCCAGATCACCAAAAGAAAACACATCCTTGCGTGCGAGCGAGAATAGCAAAAACATTTCCGCCGTCCACCGGCCAACGCCGTAGAGCTTGGTGAGCTCGGCAATGACCTCTTCGTCGGTCATATGCACGAAATTCCTTACGGGAATTTCGTGCCACACCTCCGCATTGTGTTTTAGGTACTGCGTCTTCTTTTCAGACAGTCCACAAGCTTTGAGGGTAGCAAAGTCGGCCGCGAGCACGGCCTCGGGCGTAAGTTCTTTCAGTAGCGAAACCACTCGCGCTTTTATGGAACGAGCGGCGGCCGTGCTGATCTGTTGGCTGATGATAGAGCTCACAATACTTCCAAAATACTCGGTTGGTTTTTTTGGTTGCGGGATGGCAATTGGCGCGGTTGCCTCAAGCGAATGCGCGAGCAACCGCGCCATAATCTGGTCGTTTTTCTTGAAATAGGCGAGAGCGAGAGCCGTATCAACTATTGCAGTCATACCAAGTACTATATACTAGATTTATGGAATTCATCGCCGCGTTTATCGCCTCTTTAGCCACGTTTTTCGGCCTCGGAAATGTAGACCAAACTCCGCCAGTCTACGTGCCGGATGTGGTAATTGAAGAGAAACTTACCGCCACAACTTCCGCGACCACTTCGCCATCGCTACAAACTATGATTGTCGCCGGCGGGTGCTTCTGGTGCGTCGAGGCTGATTTGGAAAAAGTTGAAGGTGTAAAAGAAGTTGTGTCAGGTTACTCTGGTGGCACTACCGAACATCCGACCTATCAAGATTACAGTGCCGGCGGGCACCGCGAAGCCGTCGAGGTGACCTACGACCCAACCCAAGTTTCGTTTGAAGATATTTTGATTGTGACGATGAAAACGACCGATCCGACCGACGACGACGGCACGTTTTACGACCGTGGCGATGAGTACTCAGCCGCTTTCTATTACGTCACTCCGGAACAAAAAACCATCATAGAAAATCTCATCAAAGAAGTGGACGAACACGGGCCTTACGACAAACCACTCGCCGTTGACGTTGAACCAGCGGCAACCTTCTGGCCGGCTGAAGACTACCATCAAGATTACTACCAAGGCACTCTGACAAAGTTAAAATACGAGTACTATCGCAACGCCTCCGGCCGCACTGCGTTTATAGAGAAGTACTGGGGAGCAAATGACCACAGTCCTCGACTGTCCTGGCGAAAAGATGAAACTGCTATCAGTAATAATAAAAAATATATGTGGAGCAACTATGTAAAACCAAACAAAGAGGAACTTAAGGCCACGTTGACTGACATCGAGTACAAAGTAACTCAAGAAGAGGGGACTGAACGAGCAGGTACGAGCGATCTCGATAAAAACTACGCTTCTGGCATCTATGTCGACATCCTTTCCGGTGAGCCGCTGTATTCTTCAAAGGATAAATATAATTCAGGCACCGGCTGGCCTTCATTTGCCAAACCAATTACTCCCGATGCGCTTACTTTGCACGAAGACAGAAAACTTTTCGCAGTCCGCACCGAGACCCGTTCGGCCATTGCTGATAACCACCTCGGACATGTGTTTGATGATGGTCCGGCTGATAAAGGCGGCCAGCGCTACTGCATGAATGGTGCCGCGCTTCGCTTCATTCCCAAGGAGGAGATGGAAGCTGAAGGATACGGTGACTTTCTTCAGTACGTAGAGTAGGTACAAAGACGCCCGCGATCAGAAATGGTCGCGGGCGTTTTTTCCATCACCACCACTCGTCGCCGTAAACCCGCACCATTAGAGAGGCTATCCACAAACCAGCGATAAAGCAAGCAAGTATGGAAGCTCCTAGTGCGTACAGCATACGAAAATGATAGGCAATGACTGTGGGATCTGCGCTGTCTGGTCGCGGAAACTTCTCTATCAAGAGCCAGATTTGTGAGCCAGCGGCGAGCGCACACAAAGCTATGCACGCGAAGTACGCCAGACGATAGACCCATACGTACTCGAACTCGACCCGACCCCTATCCGCAATGTACATAATTTACCTCCAAAGCTGTCGAATCTTTATCATATATTAAGTGTTATGTCAACGAATTTCTGCTGTGTTAGCATATCGGGTATGAAATCAAGGTTGATAGCCGCGACCATCGTGCTCGTGACATTTTTGGGGGTATTGTTTCCAGTAACAGCTGGCTACGCGCAATCGGACGCACCCACTGTCTACATGTTTGGCCGTGACGATTGCGGTTTTTGTAAGAAACAATTTGCCTACTTGCAAAAAGAAGGCATCAACTACGAATATTTAAATGTAGTGACCGACGATGAGGCGAAGCGGCTTTACGATGAAATCACCGCCAAACACGAAATTTCAAAAGTGACGCCAGTCACGGTGATTGGTGAACGCGTCCTCGTTGGTTTTAACGGTGCAGAAACAACCGGCCAGGCGATTAAAGAGTCGATTGACGCGGCGCGCGCCTCGGATATCCGTACGCTCGAAGACCACCTGCTGCGCGCGCCGCGTCAAAGCGTCTCGGACGCTGGCAGCTGTACCGACCTCGAGTGCGAAGCTGGCACCGGGCAGTTTGTATTTGAACTCCCGTTTCTTGGTATCGTTGATTTACAAACTTTCTCGCTGTTTACCCTATCAGCGGTGCTCGGTGTGATCGACGGTTTCAACCCGTGCGCGATGTGGGTCTTGATCACCTTTCTTGTTATTCTCTCGCAAGCTGGCAGCAAACAGAAGATGATTTTCTTGGCGGGAGTTTTCATTCTAGCCGAAGCCATCATGTACAACCTGATCCTCAATGTCTGGTACAAGACGTGGGACTTTGTCGCGCTTGATCAGTACGTCACTCCGCTCGTTGGCTTTCTGGCGCTCGGCGGGGGAGCCTTCTTCCTGTGGCGTTGGCACAAAAACAAAGATGCGACTCTGGTCTGCGATATCACCGACTTAGACACGCAAGCAAAAACTATCAACAAACTCAAAGCCGTAGTCAGCCAACCGATCACGGTCGCGTCTATTCTGGCAATTCTTCTCATCGCCTTCTCAGTCAACATTATCGAGTTTGCCTGCTCCATTGGTATTCCACAAGCGTATACAAAGATTCTTGAATTGAACGTACTGTCATTTTTCGAACGACAGTTCTACATTTTTATCTATACGCTTGGCTACATGGTCGACGATTTCGTTGTTTTTGGTCTGGCCATTTGGGGTTATTCAAAACTACAAGCGCACGGTGGCAAGTATGCGCAACTTTCACTCCTCATTGGCGGCATCTTGATGCTGCTTCTTGGCGCGCTTCTCATACTGAGTCCAGACGCGCTGGTGTTGTAACAAAAAAGCCCACCGAAATGCGAACGTAATTCATTTATAGAAGTTGGTTCTAATTAAGGTGGGCTTTTTCTAGCCTACCCTCAAATTTTCCAAAGTTTGAATCCCGAGTAACTCGAGACAAAAGCGATGACGGGTGACGCAATTAAGAGGCGCGTCGTAAACACCGTTTCGTCGCTCAAGATGTAGATCCCGTGTTCGGGGTCAATCATGAGGACAAGTGACAAGAACGCAAAGAATGCGCCAAGCACCAACGCCGGAACTGAGAGTAGCTTGATGATGATTTTCCAAGTCGGAATCACATCACCAGTGCTAGAGATGATGGTCATTTCTGACCTCCTTTCAAAGGACTGTTACCAAGTAATTATACACAAATCAAAAATATTGTCAATAGTACTGGTGGGTGCTGGAAATACTATGATACATAAGTATTTATATGGCCGTACCATTGCCTGAGTTGCTACTCATAGACAAACCCGCCGGTATCACTTCGATGGATGTTATTCGTCGGCTGCGGCGGTTGACCGGTGTCCGCAAAATGGGCCACGCGGGCACGCTTGATCCGCTGGCGACTGGACTTATGCTGATTGGTGTCGAAAAGGGCACCAAACGGCTCACTGAACTGGTGAAACTAGATAAAGAATATCTGGCCGAAGTACGAATCGGCGAGTCGCGCACGACGGGGGATTTGGAAGGAGACATTGTCGAAACCAAGGAGATGACAGAATTGGAAGAACAGAGCATTGCTGACACGCTCTCCACTATGGTCGGTGAGATTGAGTTGCCGGTGTCGGCGTACAGTGCGATTAAAAAAGACGGAGTGCCGATGTACAAAAGAGCTAGACAGGCGGCAAAACAGGGAGAAATGGTGGATGAATTACCAGTGCGAAAAATGAAAGTGTACGAAGCAGAGTTGTTACGCTATGAAATTGGTGACGGAAGAGCGGTGGCAACCGTCCGTTTTGCCGTCGGAAGCGGTACGTACATTCGCTCGCTGGCGGAAGAACTCGGTCGTCGCCTGGGGTATCCAGCGACTTTGCAAAACTTGCGCCGGACGAAGGTGGGGGAGTTTCGTATCGAAGACGCCAAGCAGATTGAAGATTTTAAAAAAGAATAGCCGCGCGCTGACATACGTCAGGCGCGCGGCCGTAAGCTATCGTTGACTCGGCGCAACTCGCCGCCGTTGGAACAAAATCGCGGCGGACATGAACGCATCGAGTTGATGTTGTGTCGTTCGGTCGGTAGCCTTTATGGTCACGGTGCCTTCCTCGTTTGTGACCTCAAGCTTTCCATTAAAGAACGTCTGAAGTGCCGCGAGATGCCGACCTTCCACATCGGCGCCTCGGGCCGTCCAGATAAAATTCTCGTCTACAGCGGGGTGGTTTTTAACGTTGCTCAAGAGTTGACTCCTTAGATTTGCAAAACGGTTGAAAACCACCACCATACACCCACTACATTAAAGCATAAGTCATCATGTTTGTAAAGAAGTAAAGAAAACCGCCGACGATAGTATCGTGGGCGGTCAAAGTAGGTTGAGTTGTTTGGCTTTTTCTTTGCGTCGCTGTCCTCTTTTGTCCGCTTTGGCATGCCTTTCGCGCGCGTAAGTTTTCAATCGAGTACTCAGCTCGTTTGTAAGTGCAGCCAGCTTGTCGTTTGCCAATCCGTCTATTTGATATGTACTGACGGTCGATGAAAGCGCAAGAAACTCTCGAGCAATTTGCCACGAGTATTTTTCCCAAGAATTTGGGAATTTACTACAGTGAGGCAAATATTTAATGAGTCGCTTGAATAGTTCCTCATCCATCTCGCGCCCCGCGACACTTGATGAATGCGGACAGCTTTGGCAGCAAAGCCATCACTTCCTTCAAATGCTCTCCTCGTTCTCGAAGATCCGCCAAAGCTTTCCCTTTGTGATCAACTAACGCCCGGCAGGTGGGGTCCCCGAAGGAACTCACATGAAAGCACGAAGTAGTGCCAAAACCACGTCGCGTCAGCCAGAGTTCGTTACAAACAACATCAAACGACGCAGACCAACGGTCGTCGTCGCGAAGCTTCTGCCAGCGATTGTTGTTGCGAGCGACAACGCTTTTACGTAGGCGCTCCAATGCTTCTTCGAGCGCAGTCGGTTCACCAAGCTCGTTTTTTGCGATCAAGGCTCTGTCGACGAAGTCGACTTCAAATAATGTGGCCATTCGAACTCTCCCTATGTTGAAGGTTCACCTTCCGTATTTATACCACAAATACTTAAAAAAGTCTACTTGTCCTCCTCTGGCACATTGCCATCTTCTGGAATCCGGCCGTCTGGATCTACTATGTGGTAGTTGGCATCCGTGCCCATACGAACGGCTTCATAAGCCACTTGTGTCTCCGACGGCAGGGTCACCTCGTCGATGGACTTTTCTTCAACCCCATTTTCTACGATGGCGTCAGGGTTTTCGGGAGAGGTTTTCTTTCCAAAAAATTCTTTGAACATAACGTGTGCTACTTATTATCTAAAATAATGATTCGACGACCGCTTTGACATCGCCGCCGTCAGCTTTGCCAGCGAGCTCTTTCATGGCTGCGCCGACCAGCATACCCATTTTACTCTTGTCGGTAATGCCAAGCTCGGCCTTTTTTGCTTCGACAATCGGACGGATCTCTTCCTGGCTCATGAGGGTAGGGAGGTAGCTCTCGAGGACGGCTAATTCGGCTTTTTCTGGATCGGCGAGGTCAGTGCGGCCGGCCGCTTCGTACTGCACAATTGACTCCTTTCTTTGTTTGGCAAGTCGTTTAATGACTCCGAGTACTTCTTCGTCTTTCAGTATTTCTTGCGGCGTGCGCTTAGTGGCGACTAATTCATTGGTAAAGGCGGTCAGCATGCTACGAACGGTGCGCAACTTCACCTCCTGCTTGGCTTTCATGGCTTCTTTCAGCTCGCCTTTGATGGATTCGTGTAGGGTCATATAAACGATTTTAACACAAAAACCTCCCGACGTTGTCCGTCGGGAGGCGTTGGTGGTTTGTTAGTCCCAACCTAATGCTCGTTCGATTGCCGCGTCAACATATCGAACGAGGAAGATGAACATATCGTAGAGGAAGTGTATCAGGATTGCTACCAGTAGCCCGTGCTGAAACATGATCAAGAAAAGGAGCATTCCGATGAACCATGAGTTCACAAACCCCAAGAGTCCCTGATAGCGGTGACCGTTTCGAAACATACCGTTTGAAACAATCACCGCACTTCCGACCGCCCAGCCGTAGCCATTGAACAAGATATGTTCGAGTAGGCCAAGCGTACTTAGGTTTGCAATTGGACCAACAACGCTGGTGTAGAGCCAGCTGTAGATCCCAAAGGTCACGATATTAAGAACGTACACCCACGGAACTGCTATAAAGAAGAGAAGCCACCGAAAGATGATCTCCTCAAAGACCCCGGCCATTAAACTAAGAGCAAAGCCCTTCGAGAGAAACTGTTCAGCATCACGGTTGAGACGCGCTTCATTTCTAGTCAGGATCGAGACAATCGTTGTCAACCCGGCTCCCCAGGCAAAAAGCGGCCACGCTTGAATGATCGGTTCAAAACTCAACTTTGGTATCACCCAAAACTCAAATAGTCGAAACGGAATTATGTTTGGTGCGAGCAGTTCGACGAACGAAACAACACCAAACAAAACAATCGTTTCAATAGCCAGCAACACAGTGCGCTCGTGGACATCCACTCGGTCGAGGATTACTTTTGGTAAATACCGTTCGAGTGCGTGCGCAACGCGTTCTTGGGCGCCGCGATAGTGACGAGGATCGTTTGTACAGTCATCAGAAAAAGACGTTTGCACAGATGCACTCCCTTCGTATCAGGTGTGGTTTTTCTACAAAAATAATAACAATTAAAATGACTTTGTCAATATCTTAAAAAAGGGATGTACAAGGTACATGATATGATAGTCACACTATGGATCCAGTGATGATTTTGATTGGGTTGGCGATTGTTATTTTGCTTGTCTTAGTCTACGGGCTGTTTTTCCGGAAGCCACCAGCGCCCGACAACCAAGGCCTCATCCTTATGCAGCAACGCCTGGAGGAGCTGACCCGCACCATGGACAGTCGCTTGGGTGAGACCAACAAAGCCATGCAGGAGGGGGCACGTCTACAATTTCGCGAAAGCAAGGAGTTGATTCAGGAGATCAACAAAGAAATGAATGAGCAACTCCGTAATGTCGTGAAGGGTGTGACAGAAGTGCAAGAAAGTTCCAAGCAAGTTTTCAGCGTGGCCGAGCAGTTGCAGAATCTTGAAAAGGTTTTAAAACACCAGAAGCAACGAGGGAATTTGGGAGAGGCCAGCCTACAGTTGGCGCTTGAGAACATGCTACCGGCCGGTGCCTACCGGATACAGTACCAATTTCCAGGTGGCGAAACTGTCGATGCAGTCATTGAAACGAAAGACGGCTTGATTCCGGTTGATGCGAAGTTTTCGCTCGACAATTATCGCCGTCTCGTCGACGCGCAGACCGACTCCGAGCGAGAACTTCTAGAGAAAGAATTCAAAAACGACCTCAAAAAACGCATCGACGAGACGGCGAAATACATTCGTCCGAAAGACGGCACCCTGCCGTTTGCTTTTATGTACATTCCGGCCGAGGCGATTTACTACGATCTGTTGGTAAACGAAGTTGGTTCAATCAAGGTCAATACGCGCTCGCTCATCGACTACGCATATAAAGACAAGAACGTGATCATTGTCTCACCGACGACCTTCACTGCCTATCTGCAGTCTGTCTTGTACGGTTTTCGGGCGTTTAAGATTGAAGAGAGCGCCAAGCAAATCGGGAAGCAAGTCGAACTCCTCGGCCGACATCTCCAGGCCTACGACGAATATTTTAAAAAGGTCGGCAATTCGCTCGGCACCACCGTCAACCACTACAATGCTGCGCAAAAAGAACTCGGAAAAATAGACAAAGATGTGGCGAAGATAGCGGGTGAGGGAATGGAGATAGAAATGCTGGCGCTGGAGAAACCGGATAGGACAGAGGAATAGAAAATATAGAATAGAGGACAGAAAATAGGGAAGAGAAAAGAGAGTACGGAATAGAAAGTAAGTAAAAGAAAACCGCGCCAATGCAAGTGCATGGCGCGGCGGTTTCTGATGCGCGACTTATTTAGTTCCGAGCACCAAAAACAAAGGAATGAAGCAAGCAATTAAGAAGAAAATCGCCGAGACAACTTTTCGGTTGATCCCGAAGAAGTTGGCAATCGGAACTTCGATCGTCGCGTTCAGTCTTTCAAAATATGCTCGCATGGTGACTCCTTTTAAGTTCCATCTATCATTATACACGAAAAATGCAAAAAGTCAAGTATGCGCTGGAACAGCCTTGCAAAAAGGCTCGATTCTTGTATACTCTCGGTTCATATGGCAACAAAAACTAATACCCAATCTTTTGCCGTGATCTCAACCGGCGGCAAGCAATATGTCGTCCACGAAGGCGATGTGCTTAAGGTTGAGCTCCTCGGCGACCATAAAGAGGGCGACAAAATCACCTTTGACAGCGTGCTGATGACTGACGATGGCGCAAAGGCTAAAATCGGCGCACCGACAACTGGCGGCAAAGTCACCGCGACCTATCTCGGCGAGAAAAAGGGCAAGAAGCTCACCATCATCCGCTACAAAGCCAAGAGCAACCGCGACCGCCGCCTCGGCCATCGCCAACACTACGCAGAAATAAAGATTGAGAAGATTTAGTAAAAATTCCCCGAAGACCGGGGAATTTTTAAAAGCCGGTGAACCTGAGAAGGTTCACCGGCGCGTTTTTGGCAGGTCTTTCTCCATCACTACCAAACTGCGACTACGTGGCAGGGGAGTGAGCGCCTGCCACGCGAGTATGTGCTCATAGGTGTGGCGGGCGGTTCGGGGAAACTTATCCAGAAGTTCAACGTAGTACACATGGCAGGTGGTGAGAAAATACGTCGGTTCGCCTGCCTGCTGTTTTTTAAAACGGAGGTATTCAAAAAGTTCCTGCAAGGTGAACGAAGCCTCGATGCCATCTCTGTCGACGACAATGGTGTAGGTGCCATCAATCTTCATTAATGAACCTCCTTTCCTCCCTTACCCTACAAAAAGATGCGTCCATACGCAATTTGACAATGAGTATTTGAAATGTATAATATCGAGAGTTGAGTTTTGTTGCGTCTTTCAGTGTTATCAAAAACCACAAAGAGGGAGAACACGATGTTGGAGAATAATCCCGAAACATACGCTGACACACTCGAAGGTCGTCTGGTCGACGAAAAGATCAGTCCACGTCGCGAGCCGGTTCGTTATGATCATGACACGACGGTCGACGAGGACACACTGTACGACGAAAGACGTTGACGATAGGCGGTCTCGCTTTGCGAGACCGCCACAACATTATTTACGCGCGATTTTTCAGCGCGTTTTTTATTGTCTCAGCGTCAGCGTACTCGAGCTCGCTGCCGGTTGAAAGTCCGCGGCCCAGGTGGGAGATTTTTCCGCCAGTGTTTTTTAGTATCGGTGCAACAATTGACTCGACAAACCGAGCGGTGTTTTCGCCATCGGGGTTAATTGAAAAGCCAAGTATTACTTCCTGCAAATTGTCCTTGGCTCGTGCCTCTACTGTGGCCTTGAGCGCACCGCCACGCAGTTTTTGCGAGTCGACCGAGTTTAGAAGTGGCACGGTACCGCCGAGTACAAAGTACAACCCGTCGTACACTCCAGCTCGTTCGATGGCCTGGATATCTGAATCGCGCTCGACGACCAGGAGTCGCGCGTGGTTACGGCTTGACAAGGTGCAAATTGAGCACAGCCGTTCTTCCGTGGTTGTTGAAAAAAAGCGATGGCAGCTCTGACACTCGACGACCGTTGATTGGATGTTGGTGATGAGTTTGGCGAGTTCGGCGATGTCGGCCGGGTTCAGAGTGAGTACGTGGAAAGCAAACCGTTTGGCCTGGCGTGCGCCAACACCCGGGAATTTTTCAAAGAGGGTAATGAGTTTGTCTAAATCGGACATACGAGAAAGTGTATCATTGTTTGGTGTTCTGCCGTCCAGCGATTTGGCTCGGGGAAAAGAGCCAAATCGGGACGTAAATTCACAATAGTCGCTTCCGCTCGTTTGTTCATTTAAAAATCCTCACCGCCTCCAGCAGCGGCATGCTGGGTATCGAGATTGAGGAAGCGGACGTGCTTGTCGTCGAAGTAGAGTTCAGCCTTGCCGACCGGGCCATTGCGGTGCTTTTCAACCAGAATTTCCGCGATATTCGGCCGTTCGGATTCTTTATCTTTGTTCATTTTGTCTTCGCGATGAATAAACATCACCACGTCAGCATCTTGCTCGATAGAGCCAGAGTCGCGAAGGTCGGAGAGACGTGGCTTGCCGCCGCGTTGTTCGACTGCTCGCGAGAGCTGTGAAATTGCCAACACTGGTATTTCAAGCTCGCGCGCGAGGATTTTGAGTGAGCGAGAAATCTCGGTCACTTGTTGCACCATACTGTCGCTGCTCTTCGTCAGAGTGGGGGACATAAGCTGGAGGTAGTCGACAATCAGCATGTCGAGCCCGTATTCGTTCTTGAGCCGCCTGGCGGCCGAACGCATCTTCACAATGTTGAGTGCCGCCTCATCGATGATGTGAATGGGCGCCTTATGGAGTTTGGTCATGGCGGCTTGGAGCGCTTCGTACTCATGGTCGTTGGAGAGGCGGCCAGTGCGTAGTTTCCAGGAGTCCACACCCGCTTCGGCCGCCAGCATGCGATCGACAAGCTGCTGATCACTCATTTCGAGCGAAAAGATACCAACCGAAGCGTTGTATTTAAGCGCGGCGTTTCTCGCGATATCAAGCGCAAAGGTCGTCTTACCCATAGAAGGCCGCGCTGCAATGATGATTAAGTCGGATTTCTGAAAACCAGCCAGCAAGTTGTCGATCGCGGTGTAGCCGGAGGGAACGCCGCGTTGAATGTGTTGGTTCTCGCTCAAATGTTCAAAGCGTTCCCAGGCTTCTTGGAGAGCGCTTCCGATGGTGCGGAATTTTTGTGCGCTCGGCGCTTGGGTAGCCTGGAAGATTTTTTTCTCGGCTTGGTCAAGCGCTTCGTCGACGCTCTCCGGATCGGAGTAGCCGATCTCGGCAATGTCGTCGGCCGCATGAATGAGGCCACGTAAAGTCGCCTTGGCCTGCACTTGGTCGGCGTAGTACGAAGCGTTGCCGGCGGCGGGGACAGTCTCGATGAGCTCGGTCACGTAAGCCGCGCCGCCGACACGCTCCAGCTGTGACATTTCCTTGAGCTTCGTCACGACCGACACGAGATCGATCGGGTCGCCCTTGGAAAACAATTTCTGAATGGCGTCGTAGATCTGGCGGTGTTTGTCAGCGTAAAAGCTCTCTGGGAATACGGTCACCGATACATCGTGCATCACATCCGGCTTTAGGATGATGGCTCCGAGGAGCGCCTTTTCGGCGTCGACGTTATGCGGTGGGTTGCGGAGCGAACGGTTGGTGTCGGCCATAGGTAAGACCTAGTGTAGCAAATTTATCAGACCCTTGTTTTTGGGCCGTTTCGAACAAAATAGGGGATTACCTGTGAATATTGACATTTTAGTAATTTCGTGTATAATAAAAGAGAAACCAAGAAAGGTTCTTTGAATGAGCAGATTGGGTGTTCAAGAAATACAAGAAATCGAAGAGTCAGCGAAAAGCTCTGCCGCCGGGACGAAACTGACGTTCAATGCGATATTGGGCATGATTATGCTCGCGGCACTGGCCCCTGGTCTCATCCGCCTATTTTTTACGGACGCCGGACACACTCTCGCTGAAACCTCTGAGACCATGGTGTTTTTCGTCGCAGCGGCGACGTTGAAATACATCAGAAAAGGTTGAGGCGGCAAACAGTCTCTAAGCCGCAGCGGAAATTCATTTCCGCTGCGGTATTTTTATTAAACAATTTTTGTTGCACCACCACCTTCCATCACACTCAGAGAGTAGTGACTATGGCTGGGTGGGTTTGGCTGGGGCAGCCAAGGAGCGTGCGATTCGAGTGTGATGGAAGGTGGTGGATTTTTACTCCACTATTGTCACCTTTGGGCAGTGAGCAGTGTCTTCAAGCTGGTAGCCTTTGAGTTTTATCGCGTCGCGCAGTGTATCAGCCTCAAGCCAATTGCAGGCGATACTCCGGGACTTATACACCGTACTGGTCGTAGAGCGCGTTGTTTTCTATTTGTAAACGATATAATGGAGGAGAAGCTTTTTAATATTTACGTAACTACTAAAACAATCGTATGGGAAAGCCGTTGATTATGATGATGATCTTGATGCTTATCGCGCTATTTTTTGCCGGGCAGGGCGTGTACATGCACCACAAGGTGGCAATAGAAGAAGCGACGTTTCACGCGTTGCAACAGGATTACTTTATTCTTTCAAAAGCGGAGCGCGAGGCGGCACCGACTGGTTCAGAGCTCAACCAGCGACTGGTCGAGATTCAAAATTATCCATCAACTCTGCTTGAGCTTAAGCTCGTCGGAGTAGGGAAGATTCTGACCGGTATCTTCGTGTTGCTATTCGGCATTTTGATCGCGCTTATCATGATGCCAGTTCGCCTTGGTAACCGCGTTGGTAACATTATTAAAACTCAGCAAAGCTCATAAATATTTCTGTGGCCGCGAATACGTTTGACCGGATTATTATCGGAGCCGGTTTCGCTGGCTTGTCGGCCGCGTACCACTTCAGTCTACTCGGTGAACGGGTAGTGGTGCTCGACCGTGGTTCAGGAAAGGACAACGCCAGCTTCGCTTCAACAGCGGAAATGAACCATGACCCGGATGTCAATTGGGACAAAGTTATTGCTGTGCACGGACTCGAGGCCGCCAAAGACATTTGGCAATTGACCGAAAAAGCCATCGTGCTGCTGACAGCTTTTGCACACAGAGAGGGTAGCGAGCACTTTGAAGCCAAGCGCGTACCCGCGCACATGTTCAGCACGACCGCAGAGGGGAGAAGCGCGATTGAACACAAATACGGACGCTATCGGGCGCTTGGCGCAAAAGTGACGCTTGAATCTAATCCTCACCTGCTCCATCCATCTTTCAAAGCCGCGCTCACGCTCGTGGGGGATGGGCGTACCAACAATCAGGCGATTTTGCGCACGCTTCGGCGAGCGGTAAAACAAAATGGCGGGATGGTTTATCACCAGAGGGAAGTGGAGCACATTGAGCCAGGGTCTCCGGTTCATGTGCATACCAGCCACGGCGAGGTGCTCTCTGCCCGGCGAGTCTTGGTGGCGACTGGTGATCAGTCAATTCCGAAGTTGAAGCGTTTTCCGATTGAGCGACAGCGCACGTACGTTGTTCGCTATGAGTCGCCGCGCTTAGCCGAGTTGTACCGCACCGCTATGATGTGGGATGTCGCCGAACCATTTCACTACATTCGCTCCTTTGCAGGGCGGCAACTGTGGGTTGGCGGCGAAGATGCGCGGGCGGACTCGACGACAAAACACACCGAGTCACAAGCGCTCAAACGACTCCATGAATTTTCCAAGGAAGTGCTACGGCTTGATCGTTCATACACACCAACCGGCCATTGGAGCGGGGTCTTTTTCCCGACCGCTCGTTCTCTGCCATACATTATTCCAGCTGATGAAAGCGGTATTGGGTACAGTATTGGTTTTGGCGGTTCGGGGTTACTGATGAGTTTTGTATCCGGCTACTTGCAAGCCAAGTGGGCGAAAAAACAAGAATCGCATTATCAGCATTTGTTCGCAGATGATCGAAGATGATCGAAGATGAAGAACACATGAAAGAAAAGCGGTACTACGTCGTAGTAACGAAAGGAGTAAACCGGTTTTTGTTCTTGCATCTTAAAGGAGGAGATCTCTGTGACAGAACTTTCGTCTGGCCAGCCAGGTGAACGTTTCGTGCTACCGCACGATGAGATGGCGTTTCGTCGAGTCTACCGCGAGCTACTTGCTCGCGAAGCTATTACCACGGTCTTTCGGCCGGGCAAACGTCAGTGCGGCGACTGGCGCGGTTACTGTCCTGGTGACATTGTGACTGCAAAAGTGATTGCGGAGGTGGGTTTGGATCGCGCGCGCGTAGCGCCGATTTTCTTACCCGAACCGCGCAAAGTGATTCGAATCGATGAAGTTAAACTCGTTCGAATCGGTGACTTGGAGGCGCATGATTTCGTAAACGCAACTCCGGATGTGACATCAAAAGCCCAACTACAATGGCATCTTGGTCTTGTATACAACTTGGACAAAGAGACGCTTAGCGATGACACGCCTATCACAAAGATTACATTCAGCTACCAGCGCTAACAAAGGAAAGGTCTCTATGACACAACTATATCGCCTCGCAACACTGCCGCATGGCAACCCGAACTCGCTTGAAGATTTTGAAACGTACGACCTGACGCCGATCGACCACGAGTATCCCGGTCGCTTTGCGAAAAAAGCCAACCACGTGTTTCGTTCACTCGACCTACCGATTGGTTTTGCCATGGTGGTGGCTGACCCGAAGGAGGCAGATGCTGTCTATGATAATTTTCGTAAAGATCCAAAATATCGCGGTGGCGGAACCGGTTCTGGTTTTAAAAATAAAGCACCGGCCTTTCTCGACGTTTTGGATCCACTCGCACGTCGGATCGATGCCGTCAATGTGGTGGTCAAAAAGGATGGTGCACTCCACGGGTACAACACCGACGGTACGGGCTTTGTGTTCGGACTCAAGGAATTGTTCGCTTGGGAAAAAGACATACACTCTCTTATGGGTGCAAAAGTGTTGCTCGTTGGTGCCGGTGGCACTGCTGACGCTATTGCCTTTGCGCTCGCCGGTGAGCTTGTACAACTTGATATTGTCAACCGAACAGCTGAAAAAGCAGTCAAGCTGGCAGAACGCATCACCCACACGCTAGGTATACGAGCTACGGGTTACGGTGAAGACGCGCTTGCCAGGCTAGTGCCCGACGCAGACATTATCATCAATGCCTCGACAAAAAGCGCCGAAGGTCCGCTCAAGGACTTTGCCGCCCTCTCATCCGCCGACGGCGATCTTGAGCACAATCTTCGCGATAGTGAGCGAGTGATTGCGACAGCCAAACGCTCGGCGGTCGTGTGCGACGTGAATCTCCGCGATAGCGTGTCGCCCACGTTGTCTCTGGCCAAGCAGTACGGGCTTCTGACACAGGACGGCCGAGCCATGAACTTCCACCAAGCGGTGGAGGCGCTCTGGCTCATTCATGCCGATGACTTTAGGACTCAGGAAGCAGATAAACGCACCGTTGCTCGACTCATTGAAGCGGTCTCATGACTTCGTAAGTTAAAAAATATAGAAAACCGACGCCACACTGTGGCGTCGGTTTTTTCATTCAGCTTTTGTCACTTTTGGGCCGTGGGGAGTGTCCTCAAGCTGGTAGCCCTTCAGCTTGATGGCATCGCGCAGAGTATCAGCTTCGATCCAGTTGCGGGCGATGCGGGTGGCTTCGCGGCGGTCAACGAGCTCTTGTATATCGGCTGGCAGTTCATCTGCCGCGACTACGCCGAGTGAACGCCGGCCGTCTTCTTGGTTTTCAGATAATCCGATATCGAGCACGTCATCCATGGCCATGAGGGTGCCGCATTTTGTGTGGTTATCGAGAGTGTTGTCGCGGATCATTTCCCACATGCATGCAATGGCGCCGGGAGTGTCAAGATCGTTTGCGAGCATAAGGTCAAATTTTTCGAGATAGCGGGGTTCGGGGGCGCTGGCTTTTTGTTTAAATTCTTCGTACATGTAGCGCTTCAGGCGGTAGAGCGCCTGCTTCGCTCCTTGGAGCGCGTCCCAGGAGAAGTTGATAGGGGAGCGGTAGTGGGCGGTGAGGAGCCAGTAGCGGTAGTCGTCACCGGAGAATCCCCGGTCCATGAGGTGGCGCAAGGTAATGCCATTGCCGAGCGACTTGGCGATTTTGGCGTTGTCGATAGTGATGAAAGCATTGTGGAGCCAATACTTGGCAAAGTGTTTTCCGGTAGCGGCTTCACTTTGTGCAATCTCGGCGTTGTGATGAACCGGAATATGGTCGATGCCTCCGGTGTGGATGTCGATCTCTTTACCGAGCGTAGCCATCGCCATCGCTGAACATTCAATGTGCCAGCCGGGGAAGCCTTTACCCCAGCGGCTGTCCCAGCCAAGCTCACCCTTTTTCCAGACGGCAAAGTCAGCCGGATGCCGCTTTTCGCTGTTGACCTCAACGCGCGCGCCGCTTTTAAGTTTTTGTACGTCGATTTTGCCTAAGCGCCCGTAGGTCGGGAATTTGGAAATGTCGAAATAAACACCGTCTCCCGTTTCGTAAGTGAAGCCCTTCTCATCGAGGGTCTTTATAAGTGCGATCTGTTTTTTAACGTACTCGCTGGCTCTGGCCCAAGTGGTCGGCGGCAAGATACGCAGTGCCTCCATATCGGCGAAGAACGCCTGAATGTACGTGTCGGAAAGCTGGCGCATCGCTTCGAGCGAAACCGGCAGCCCTTCTCGCATGAGACCTTTCATCATTTTGTCTTCGCCGGCATCACCATCGTCGGTAAGGTGGCCAAAGTCGGTGAGGTTGATGGTGTGTTTTACCAGATATCCACTTCGTACTAGAACGCGCTTTAAGATGTCGGCAAATACATAGGAGCGCAAGTTGCCGATGTGCGCGTAGTCGTAGACGGTCGGGCCGCAGCTGTACATGGTCACCTGCGGGCTACGGAGCGGCGTAAATACTTCAAGCTTGCCCGTTTCGGTATTAAAGAGTCGTATGTCCATGGCGACGGGAGGCGACGGTTTTTTGAAGAGATTTTGCAACATGGACTTCTAGTGTAGCAAATAACAGGCAAAACATCCTATCCCCCACTACAAACACCATTTTTTGGCGACTCTACGCCAGTGTGAGATAATGCCACTATGTCGATTGAACATAATCCCAAAGAGAAAAAAAATAGTGCCATATTGGGGTATGGTTTGGCACTCGTTTTGGCCGCCGCCGCCTTCGTATCTGGTGTGCAGTTTGGCCAGCGCGAAATTCCTCTCAACGATCAGACGGCCGGTCTCTACAATTTATTTTTTGGCCAAGAGGAGACGGTAGACCCATCAGACCGTCCAGACCTCTCCAAACTCTGGGAGGTGTGGGATTTGCTTGAAGAAAAATATGTGACGGCGAGTTCAACTGCCGGCGTTACAAAAGAGGAACGCATTGAGGGCGCTATCGAGGGTCTGGTTGACACCTACGGAGATCCCTATACGGTGTACTTACCTCCCGAGGAGGCGGCTCACTTCAATGAGGACATCTCCGGCAACTTCAGCGGTGTTGGTATGGAGGTGGGGCTACGCGACGGTCTTGTGACCATCATTGCGCCACTCCCAGAGACACCAGCCGCCAAGGCTGGCCTGCTCGCTGGCGACGTCATTGTCAAAATTGACGAGACTACCACCGAAGACATGCGCATTGACGAAGCGGTGCGGTTGATACGTGGAGAAAAGGGAACTGTTGTCATTTTGACCATTTTCCGCGAAGGCGAAGATGAATTTCTCACCATACCGGTGACCCGCGACACGATTGAAATTCCCACCGTCAAAACCGAAAAAGTCGACGATACCTTTATCATCGCGCTCTACACTTTCAACGCCCTTTCTGAGCAAAAAATGAAAGATGCGCTTACCGACTACCTACAAAGCGGCTCAACCAAACTCATTCTCGATCTGCGCGGTAACCCTGGCGGTTTTTTGCAAAGCGCCGTGGCTATCGGGAGCTATTTTCTGCCCGCGGGAAAGGTGGTAGTGACCGAGCAATCTGGCGAGGGAGGCGAGGAACATGTCTTCCGCAGTCGTAGCCGACAGCAGACATCACTCTTTTCTGCCGATACGTTTGTGGTCTTGGTGGACAATGGTTCTGCATCGGCGGCCGAAATTTTGGCTGGTGCGTTAAAAGATCACGGCGTGGCGACCGTCATTGGCAGTGTGACGTTTGGAAAAGGTTCGGTACAGGAACTGGTCGAACTCGATGATGGAGCATCGCTTAAGGTGACGGTCGCCCGTTGGCTTACCCCGAGCGGCCTCTCTATCTCAAATGGCGGTCTTGCGCCCAATATCCTTATCAACCGTACCCCAGCCGAACGCCTATCTGGAGCAGACCCACAAAAAGACGCGGCGCTCCGCTTTCTCCGTGGCGAAGAAGTGACGAGCGAAGCGTTTGAAGATACAGTGACGCACTCTGGGCTGGAGTAGCGAGGACGATTTTGGTATGATGCCCGCACCTATGCGCAGTGCGTATTTAGTGATAATAATCTGAAGCGTAATGAAAATCATTCTCTTACAAGACGTAGCAAAAATCGGGAAACGAGGCACGATTGTGGACGTGTCCGACGGCTTTGCGTTGAATCAGTTGATCCCAAAACGCTTGGCCGAACCAGCCACTACTAGCAACCTAAAAAAATTGGCAGAGAAAAAGGCCGTCGTTGTCGCCGCAAAGTCGGCTGATTCTGCTCGATTTCAATCTGCAGTGACGGCACTTACGTCATCACCGCTTGCAATCCAGGCGGAAGTGAATGATCGGGGACACCTTTTTAAAGCAATCAGTGCAAAGGACATCGTAGCCGCCGCACAAGAGAAAGGAGCACAACTGCGGGTTGAAGAAGTGATGATCGAGGCCCCGATTAAAGAGGTTGGTGCGCACCAAGTGACGTTGGCGCTCCATGATATGCACACACTGCTTACCATTGAAGTTGTTAAAAAAACCTAACCACAGTATGAGTCCCGTTTTGAAAAAATCTCTACCAGTCATTATTTTGTTAGTGCTCTGCGGCGCCTTAGTGGCTGGCGTCTCGTGGTGGATTGCTGCCGACGACACTTCCGTTTCGCTCACGAGTGGAGAGGGGAGCGAAATAAAACTCGAAGAGGCATTGCCAACGCCGCTGACCCCCGAACAATTAGCAGCTTATGATGTTGATATGACAAACAAAAGCAATCCGGTCGCTGTTTTGAACACAAACAAGGGCACTTTTGAAATCGAACTTTTTGAAGACACTATGCCGATTACCGCCGGCAATTTTGCGAAGCTGGTGGAAGAAGGTTTTTACAACGACATCAAGTTTCACCGCGTGATTGACGGCTTTATGATCCAAAGCGGCGACCCGATTACAAAAACCGATGAGGTGCTTCGCTACGGGACGGGCGGCCCAGGCTACGCTATCCCCGATGAGCACATAAAGGGGCAGTATCTCACCAACGTACGCGGCACTATTGCGATGGCCAACAGCGGTCCCGACACCGGCGGCAGCCAGTTTTTTATCAATCTAGTTGATAATACCAACCTGGATTTTGATAAACAGCCGCTCTCGTCCAAACACCCCGTGTTCGGCCGGGTAGTCGGCGGAATGGAGGTGGTAGACGCGATCGGAAAAGTTGAAACCAATAGTAACGACCTGCCACAGGCAGACGTGGTCATAGAATCAGCCACCCTGCGCCGAAACTAATCACAAAAATGACCGCTTAGGAGGCGGTCATTTTTGTGATAAAACTTACGATTTACGCAGCCACCACCTCCACCATTTTTTTGACCACTTTCTGGCCGTTAAAACGGATTTTCCTCATCTGCTTGAAAGCCACAACACCATCAACAAGGGCGAAAATTGTGTGGTCTTTGCCGACTTTTACACCCTTTCCACCTTCGATTTTGGTGCCTCGCTGGCGAACAATGATCTCACCAGACTTGACAGCTTGTCCGTCGGCGCGCTTCACCCCCAGATATTTTGGTTGTGAGTCGCGCAGGTTTTTCGCGGTACCCGCCGCTTTTTTGGTTGCCATACGATTACTGTATAATGGTTACAATTTAACGGGCAGAGTATACGATATATGTTAGAAAAACTCAAGTCTTGGCTCATTGATGATGCAGTCTTTCACGTGCTCGTCGTGCTCTTGGTAGGAATTGGCTCTTTTGGTCTTGGACGCCAATCGGCCTTGGATTCTAAGCCTCAAATGAATGCTTCGGCACCCGCCAACGTAGCCATCGCCACGTCGGCCTTTGTTCCGGTAGAGCAACCAGTCGAGGTTAAGGCCACTACTTCGCTCGGGCCGGTCGTCGCCTCGAAATCCGGCACCAAATACCATCTGCCGAGTTGTCCCGGCGCGAGTCAAATAAAAGAGGCGAATCGAATTGAATTCGCCTCCCTCGAGTTAGCTGAAGCTGCTGGCTACACCCCCGCTGCCAATTGCTCCGGATTATAAAAACGGCTTTGCAATTCCTTTGCAAAGCCGTTTTGGTTTGTTGTTGGCAACGTGGGTAGGGCTAGTAACCGCATCGACGTTATTCGGTAGCTGCCAATCGCCGCAAATTGTCTCGCACTGGATCTTCAAGGTGCGCAAACTGTTCAGTGTGGAAGATTTTCGGCCGTTGCAAAAATGACTTAGCCCACGCGATTCGTCCGAGATCAAACTGTTCGCGAGTGGCCACTGGTTGGTACTCCTGCCAAACTAATTCGGTATTGGCCGAAAACTCTTCCCAGCTCCGCCCGAGACCTGCTGCCAGATCAAGATCAAGCAAATAGGCGATGGGCACCCGCATGATATCGCTATCAGGGGGTGATTCATCCAACGCATCCAGCGTATGGGTTATTGTTGTATAAATGCCAGCCCCAACGGTCCTTCCGATCTCGATAGGCAGGCCGGCCTCCGTAAGGTGTACGATCGCTATACAAGCACTTTGACACTCGTTCCAACCTTCTTCGGGATAAAGCTTGTACACGACATCGTGGTAAATAATCATGCAGTGGAGCGCCAGCGTCTCTGACGAAGAAAGAAAATTTGCCGTGGGTGTTGAATCCAAGAGTCGAAACATTTTGAGGATGTGGTCGGCGTTGTGATAGGTCCTCCATGATTCGCTATACGCATCAAGCACAAAGTCCCTGTCTTTCGCCGCCAGATTTGGTAGCACCAAATCTAGTTTGCGAGTCAACAGTTCACGGCTCTGGCCGGCTGTCATTGCGGGTTGTTGCACCTTTCACCTCCGTGATTTCAAGACAACTATCCAGAAAGAAAGATAATACAAAAAACAACTATGTCAAGGCACATGCGTAAGTCGTGCTATACTCTGCCTAATGTTAGTACTTGACATTGAATCCACTGGTCTGAATAGCGAAAAACACTCGATTGTGTCGCTCGGCGCGCTTGATTTAGTAAATCCTACCAACCAGTTTTATGCCGAATGTCGCATCTGGGACGGGGCGCATATCGATGCGGAAGGTTTGGCGGTGAATGGGTTTACCGAGGCAGAAGTGACAGACCCTAACAAAATGACCGAAGCCGAACTCATCCGCAATTTCATTGACTGGTCAAAAGATTTATCTAACCGTACCATGGCCGGGCAAAATGTTTCGTTTGACCGAGACATGGCCAAAGCCGCGGCGCACCGTGCTCACCTGGAATGGAATTTTGCACATCGCACCATCGACACTCATACGTTGTGTTGGATGCATATGGTCAAACGGGGAATTACGCCGCCGCTTGATGTGGAGCATCGCCGTAGCGCGCTCAACCTCGATGCGGTGTTAAATTATTGTGGCATCCCTGACGAGCCAGAGCCTCACAATGCGCTTACCGGCGCACTCTCACATGCTGAAGTTATTTCACGTTTACTCTACGGGCGCGCGCTTCTCCCCGAATTTTCTCAATTTGAAATCCCGTGGTAGGGAAGCCGGTGGTACAATAATCGCATGTTAGGAAAAACCAAACCGGTGGCCAAAAAGCCAACTGACCGCATTAAAAAACTTGATCCAAATACCTGTCGTATCGTCACCGAACTACTTGACCCGAAGGGGGTTGATGGTGACGCAATCCAATCGTGGCGGGTGTTCAGGATCATGTCCGAGTTTGTGCAGGGCTTTGAACTTTTGCGCGAGCACGGTCTCGCGGCCACTTTCTGGGGCAGTGCCAGACTGAAACCAAGCGACCCCTACTACAAAGCGGCGGAAGACCTGGCCGCCCGTTTGGCTAAAAAGGGATTTTCGATTATTTCTGGTGGCGGTCCTGGTATCATGGAGGCTTCAAACGTTGGTGCGTTTAAGGTAGGCGGTCGCTCGGTTGGTCTCAACATCAAACTACCGTTCGAACAAAAACTCAATCCCTACACCACCGAATCACTGAATTTTGATTTCTTTTTTTCACGCAAGGTAATGCTCACATTTGCGTCGGAGGTATACGTGTACTTTCCTGGCGGCTTCGGCACCCTCGACGAATTTTTTGAAATTATCACCCTCATCCAAACCAAAAAAATTGAACCAATACCAGTTATTTTATACGGAAAGGAATTCTGGGATCCACTTTTGCGCTTTTTTGAACACGACATGCTCAAAAAATTCCAGATGATTAACGGCGAAGATCTGGAGATTTTTCACGTTGTGGATTCAGTGGATGACGCGTTTCGATACGTCATGAAACACGTCGATGGAACGCGCCCCAAACAAATTTAATTATGCGGGTATCACATTTTGACAACACTGGCCTCACGAGTGACGTCTTAGAACAGACGCAAAAACGACTTGACTCCTATAGAAACAGTATTGCCGAGGCCCTACGTGCAAACGACAGCACGGCGGCAGAATACTCGCTGGCACACGCCCGTACGCCACAGCTTCATGACACGCTCGCACGCGTGGCAAAGCGTTACGGAAAAACCAAACATCTCGTACTGATAGGCATTGGCGGTTCAAATTTAGGCACAGAAGCAGTCCACTCTGTGCTCACGACAGGCGCGGTCAAACTTTCCTCGCTCGACACCATCTCAGCGGCCGCGCTCGCTTCTGTACGCGAAGATCTGCGTCCGTACAAAAAAGCTTCAGATATAACTGTGTGTGTGGTGAGCAAGTCGGGCAACACCGCCGAGACACTGGTAAACGCCGGCGTCGTGCTTGAGCAGTTGAAGAAGCAGTTTGGCCAGCATATCTACCAACAGACGATTTTCATCGGTGACCCTGACACCGAGTTTATGAAGATGGGAGCGCAGCTCGGTGCTGATTGCATCGCCATGCCAAAAGTTGTTGGCGGCCGCTACTCGGTTGCCACCGAAGTGGGATTGGTACCGCTTACGATTCTAAAACACGACACTGACAGCTACATAGAAGGATTTTTGGACGCACACACGGCCGAGTACGAATCGGTAACAGCCGATAACGCCAGTCGCGTGTTTCACTATATTGAGAACGGGTATCGCCACTACAACTTTTTTGCTTTTGACCCGCGCCTCGCTACGCTCGGCGCCTGGTACCGCCAGCTCTTTGCTGAAAGCCTGGGAAAAAATACCGACCTAAGCGGCCAAGCCACAGAGAAGGGGATGTTGCCAACTATCTCAACTCCAGTCGAGCTACACTCGGTCGGACAACTATACCTGAGCGGCTTTCCTGGCGTCTACACTGATTTTGTGTCTTTCGACGATGACCACATAGACTTTGCGATTCCTAAGCAGTCCTTGAGCCAAGCCTACGGCCGCTTCTCGATGCAGGAAGTGGCGACTGCGCTCTATGGCGGCGTCATCAAAGCCTACCAGGAGAAACAGCTATCGTACCGAGCCACGGTGTTTGACGAAAATCTCGCGTATTCACTTGGCCTTTTTATGGGTATGCGCATGCGTGAAGTCATGTACATTGCCAAACTTTTGAACCTTAACGCTTTCGATCAGCCAAACGTCGAACTCTACAAGAACAAGACTCGTGCTATTCTCGGGCTATGACGTACGTTCTTTTTGACATTGGTGGTACTAAGACAAGAGTGGCGGTTTCGACTGACTTTGAAGCAATCGGCGAGCATACCTCATTTAAAACTCCACCAAAATTTGAAGACGGCATCAAGGCCATCGCCGATGCGATTGTGAACCTCAGCGACGAGAAGCCAAAGGCGATGGCCGGCGGTATTCGCGGTCTCATTAACGAGCATAAAACCGGCATTCAAAATGACTCTGTCCTTAAAAAGTGGGCCGGAAAATCTGTGGTTGACGAGTTAAAAGCGTACTTTGACGTGCCGATATTTCTCGAGAACGACACGGCGATGGCGGGGGTAGGGGAGGCGACCTTTGGGGCCGGCAAAGGGCTTGAGATAATCGCGTACCACACGGTCAGCACCGGTGTTGGCGGCGTGAAAGTGGAGAATGGCGAGATCGATCACGCCAGCTTGGGTTTTGAACCAGGGCATCAGATTCTTGACATCGACCGGACGGTGCTTGGTGAAGAGGTGAGTCCGACGCTCGAAAACTTGGTTTCGGGAACGGCGGTGGAAAATCGCTTTGGCGTAAAGCCGTATGAAATTCCACAGAGTGACGTGCTGTGGGAGGAGCTAGCCGAATACCTGGCTCAGGGACTACGTAACACCATCTTGTACTGGTCGCCAGATGCGATTGTGCTTGGCGGATCAATGATTATTGGTGATCCGCGTATAGAAATTGACGCTATCCGCAAGTACACCGTGGCGGCACTCGAAGGATTTGTGCCGGCGCCGCTCATCACGACCGCTAAACTTGGCGATGAAGCAGGTCTCTATGGGGCGCTGGCTATCCTCAAAAAGCGGCTCTAAACTTGATTTTTCCTTGCCTTATGCGTACACTTGCGCCAGTAACAGAAAGGGAAGTGTATGAACTCGCCCGTAGTAAGTGAGCAGCGTTTGGTGGCCTCCGGCCCAGGGCACAATCTTTTGCGCCGTCTTGACGAGTTAGGAGTTACCGTCAGACAGGTCGAAGAGTTGCTTCAAAGCGAGGACGGTCTCGCTGCGGTGGTTGAGGCGGTGGTGAGAAGGGGTGCGTCACTGCCGACGACGATGGTTTCCTTGCCAAGCGCCTGTAGCTAAAGAATCACCCAAAAAGCCTTGCTTGTAGCCATATCTTCCAAAAGTATGGCTATTTTTATATTGACAAAAATACACTAGTATGCTATTATGATAAAAATCCGCGGTTTATGCTATGCTTGTGCGGTCATCGGTACTCTGTGACCGGTGTTTGTCAGTTAAGACCATTGGCTTATTTTATCCACTGTGATTCTAGCCCTGTTTACCGCTTCGGCGGTCTCGACGGTTTCAGTACCGGAAACAGCGTACGGACACATTGCGATGACAGAAGCGGTAGAGATGACCTTGACTACAAGTCCATCTAACACAGAAGAAATCGTGCGCGCATACTTCCATGACATCCCTGTTATGGCTGAAATCGCACGCTGTGAATCTACTTTCCGTCATGAACTCAAAGACGGCTCGATCCTTAAGGGTCGCGTCGATCCAGCTGATACTGGGGTAATGCAGATCAACAAGCGTTACCATAACCAGAAAGCAGCCGCAATGGATTTGAACCTAGATGACATTTACGACAACATGGCGTATGCCCGCTTTCTCTATGAAACGCAGGGTACCCGTCCATGGAATGCTTCGGCAGTATGTTGGGATGGCCAGCTAGCGGCAAATTTCTAATCAAAAAACGCGCCCAAAAGGCGCGTTTTTTGATTAGAAAAAGGGAAGTCACATGCTCTGTACAGGTGCCGAAGCGGCAGCCTTTGCATTCCACGAGCCAGCACCGAAAGCCATTACATATAAGAGACCTCCGATAACAGCGAGATTCTTTAGGGATGCGATGAAGTCATTTTGGTTAGAAAGATCATTGTGAACAAGTACGATTGTGAGGAAGGTGAAGATAATCAATCCAGCAGCGGCGAGTCCAACTCGCTTGCCAATAATGAGTAGTCCGCCAGCCACGATCTTGAAAATCACAATTATCCACAGCAACAGACCGGCCGCTGGCAGTCCCATACCGACAAGGAGGGGCAGAGTACCAGCTGGATTGGTGCCAATTCCAATTCCCGATACTACAAAGAGTAGTCCCATGAGCGCACGGCCCAATACGACACCTTTGGTTTGTAACATTTGACGCTGTGCGTCAGTTAACGTCATCATAGCAATATCAAAATTTTATTAAATAAAACCACCGTAATTATACCAAATTCGCGCTATACTACGCCATATCTTGTGCTGAATAAGGGAATAACGTGTGCTCCGAGGCAGAAATGGGCAATATCGTACGATTTCAATGAAGAACACGGAAATTACATCATGAAAATAGGGGTTTTTGACTCGGGAGTCGGGGGTTTAACGATTTTGCGTGCAATTGTGCGTGAGTTGCCGGAGTTTGATTATTATTACTACGGTGACACCAAGCATTTGCCCTACGGTGACAAAACCGAAGCTGAAGTGTACACACTGTCGGTGGCGGCCATGCGACATTTGTTTTCGCACGACTGCGCGCTCGTCGTCATTGCCTGCAACACCGCGTCTGCAGAGACACTGCGCCGGTTGCAGGATGAGTTTTTGCCGCGGGAATATCCCGATAGACGGATTCTTGGCGTGATCATACCAACTATCGAGACGCTTATTGACGAGGGAAGTAGAAAAGTGCTTCTTCTTGCCACGAAGCGGACGGTAGAATCAAAAAAGTACGAAAAAGAGCTGTTACGGAGAAATAAAACAGCTATTGAACTAACCGCGCAAGCGGCGCCAGAATTGGTGCCACTCATCGAAGCGCAAAAACTTGCCGAGGCGATCACCTGTGCGACTGCCTACGTGGATGCTTGGGAGGGGAGGGGGGACACGGTGGTGCTGGGGTGTACGCACTACACGCTTCTCACCGCTGCGCTTCGTGAAAAGTACAGCCAGACACTAAAAATAATTTCACAGGATGAAGTCATTCCGCAAAAACTATCCGAATATCTGAGCCGACATGAAGAGATCAGGTACCGACTCACATGCACAAAGACTAGAACGATTCACCTGACCGAACACCGACCAGACTACACCGCACTGATGAGCCAGTTCCTCGGTGGGGTATACCTACCGGAAGAAAATACCTAGCAAGATAAAGAATAACGGATATGTCGCACAATATATCTTTTGCGACATTCATCGTCATAATTTAGCTACAACACTTGATCGGTAAAAATAACCGCGTGTCGATGTCGTTTGATGAGTTCAGCTGGTCGTTCGTGTAATTCTCTACTTTCGGTCTGCAGTGCTGTTAGTATTTTAAATTTCGACGAGCTGACTGCGTAGCCCACGATGTGGTCTACATACTCCTCGAGCCAACTTGGCGTAAACGACGCTCTAGAATCGATTGTGAGCCCCTTACCTTCAACTCCGACGTAGGTGACATCGGCTCCATAGGTCTCTCGGAACTCTTTTTCAGGCAAAGGAAAAATTCCCGCGGTGTGTCCGTCACTGCCGATGCCGAGAAGCGCGATGATGGTCGGAGTTTTTAATTCCTGCAATGCTACATTGAATTTATCTCGGATGCGAGCGCTAAATGTTTCAATCGTCTCGGAGTCATTGACGTCGGTTGGAATCGTTTGCTTTGTGATCTTGTGATTTTTATATCGAGAGCGTAGTTGTAAGAAATTGTTGATCTTGGCATCCCCACTCACCCGCTCATCACCCATTATAAATATTGTGCGACGTTCGTCGTGTGACGGTATGTCAATATACTCAACCACATCGAGCGCCGAACCGCCCGCCAAGAGGCACAGAACGTCATGAGAGGCATTTGCCAGCAGTGTAGAGATATATGAGCCGGTAGCTTCGGCCGGTTGTGCAGATGTGCGAATTTCCATTACTCCCCTTTTTTAATTACTTGGTGCCCGCCAAACTGATTGCGCATCGCTGAAATGAGTTGGCCGATGTACGACGGGTTTGTGCGCTCGGCTTTGCGTTGCTCGAGCGCTGTCTCTAGTATTTTCATCGGTGCGATGGTAGTGAGGTGTTCCATTTCAGATTCTGTTTCACCTCGCGGCACTTCGCCGCTGATGCTGTCGATATAGCCTGGAATTTTTAACGCGTCAGCTGTCCAGCTGACCAATTTACTGGTAATGATGCTCTCGTGCTCATACGGGTCAAGTACACAGAGTTCGTCTATTTCAAATTCAGTCGCGTGCTGTTTGATGGCGTTAAGCCCTTCAGCAATGGCGCCCATCATGCCGTATTCAATGCCGTTGTGCACCATTTTGACAAAATGCCCAGCGCCCACCGCGCCTACGTGTCCGTAGCCGCCTGCAGTCGCCAGTGCTTTAAATATGTGCTCCACAGCTGCAACGTCTTCTTTTTTTCCGCCCACCATGAGCGCCGCGCCGTGCCTGGCACCCTCCATGCCGCCTGATGTTCCGCAATCTACATAGCTGATATTTTTGCTGGCGGCCAGCGCGGCGCGGCGCAGAGTATCCTTATAAAATGTGTTGCCACCGTCGATGACAATATCGCCTGCGGTCGTATGCGCAAACACCTCCCCGAGTACATCATCGACAAATTTAGACGGTACCATTATCCATATAATCTTTTTCCCAGGCATGGCAGCAATTGCCTCTTCAATCGATGCGTGTACGTGTACACCCTCCTTGGCTGCTGCAGTACGAGCCGCTTCGTTGACGTCTGATCCATGGATGGTAAAGCCCTGCTCAACCAAGTGCGCGGTCATGGCGGCACCCATGCGGCCAAGTCCAATAAAAACCAGTTCCTTTTGCATAAATTACGCGATATGTGTTAATGGTCCGCTACTTCCCTTTATATACGTATGGAGCGGTACTGTCTGCCAATGTTCCAAAATCGGTGTGATAAACTTCCAAGCCGCCAACACTTCCTCGGTAGTTGTGAAGAGCGTTTGGTCACCTACTATCGCGTCATAGAGGACTTTTTCGTAGGAGTTTTTGATCTCAGTATCTCCAATCGGGCATGTCAGCGCCAGCTCGCGAGTCTCTAACCCAAAGCCGAGGCCGGGCGCTTTAGCATTTAGCAATATAGAGATTGCCTGCGTCGGAGAAATAGTAAGTTTAATCACGTTGCCAACAGTGGTGCATTGCTCGGTGAGGAAGAGCCCGGTCGCGATGTCCTTCAGGTGAATGGTGATTGAGACCTCGGAAGTAGAGAGGGCCTTTCCAGCGCGGATAAAAAATGGTACATCCCGCCACTCTGGTTTGTCTACGAATACCTTAAGTTCAAAGTATGTTTCGGTTTGTGAGTCGTTGGGGATATTTTTATCTTCGCGGTAGCCGTCGTATTGGGCTCGTAGTATGTGTGTAGTAAGATTTTCTGTTGGCAGTGGACGAAGTGCGTTGAGTACTTGGATTCGCTTTGTCCGTATTGATTCCGCCGAAAAATTTTCCGGTTCGTCCATAGCAATGAGCGCCAGTAACTGCAGGAGATGATTTTGACCAACGTCGCGCAAGGCTCCGACGCCCTCATAAAAACCACTGCGAGCCCCCACGTCGATGGTCTCAAACATAGTGATATCGACGGAAGCAATATGGTCTTTGTTCCAAGGTGAACGCAACAGCATGTTGGCAAATCGAAACGATAGAATGTTCTGCACAGCCTCCTTGGCGAGATAGTGGTCAATACGAAAAATCTGCTCTTCTTTGTAGCGACTGCTAAGCTCCTGTTCTAGCGCCTGCGCGGTGTGAATGTCTTTGCCAAATGGTTTTTCTACCAATATACGAGCCCAGGTTTCGCCGGAGACCATCGTGGTTACTCCGGAGTCGTGCAGGTGTTTAAAAATGTTTCCGTACTGTTCGGGCGGTACGGCCAAATAAAATAATCGGTTGGCCGGGGCATCGCCGTCCATACTGCCAAGCATGTTCTGAATATTTTCAAAAGTTTCCGGCGTGTCGAACGAGCCAGCCAGGTAAAAAACATTCGCGCAAAATTCGTTTAGTTTTGTATGTTCGTTTTCGCTTACAGGTCGGTTTTTTTGCAGTAAATCCGCCACGAATTTTTGGTATTCCTCATGTGTTTTGTTGGAACGAGCAATACCAATAATCTGAAATTGGGTTGGCAGTTTCTGCTTAAGAAAAAGATCAAACAGCGCTGGGAGAAGTTTCTTTTGAGCGAGGTCGCCAGTGCCGCCCAGGATAACAATTTGCGTGAGTTGGTGTGGAATCATCGCCGTCAGTGTATTTTATGTAGAAATGTCTGTACCCCAGAAGCCCGCTCGGTACGAGCGG
>ERZ1292625.228-Hain-H41-01um-R1-228-length-97562-cov-14_pt1 | contig 97562 bp, 98 predicted proteins | sample MGYA00564400_ERZ1292625 | MGnify/ENA primary metagenome ERZ1292625 (study PRJEB36523, sample SAMEA6512639) | groundwater metagenome | collected 2019-01-08 | study: AquaDiva: Metagenomics assemblies of 32 groundwater samples
AACCAAGCCTATGATAAAAACTTTTACCCAAAACGATCTGATCAGGTTTATTTACCACGAGACCTCGGAGGCCGAGGAGAGGGAACTGAATAAAGCTTTGATCTGCGACTCTGAACTGCAAGGCAAGTACAAAGAGTTGGTGGCTGTAAAAAGCCAACTTGATAAGTCCCAACTTGAGCCCTCTGCGGTGGCGGTGCAAAATATTTTAGGCTACGCTCGTAGTTTGCAAGAAAAGCACTGATTCTGGAAGTTCATTCCAGAAAATTTGAATATTAAGGTTTTCTGAGGAAGACCTTTTTTATGCACCTCAGTATTGTATCCCGTAATGTAACGAGAGCTGGGCTAACCTTTTCTCACGCGCATGCCCATTGCTTCGGCAGGGTTTCTTACCAACAACAGTTCTATTTCTTTTTCAGAAAACTCCCTTTGCTTTAACAGCGGAATAAGTTGGGTGAAGATATTCGTATAACCCCGAAACTCACCTCCGGGGTCGTCTGGTTTATACCAGCCTGCATCGTGTGAGATTAGCACGCGATGTAATAAACCTTGCAACTTAAGTCGATGAATAGAATCTGCATAATTATTAAAATCACCCCAGCCAATACCATCCAGGCTTACCCAACTTCCTAATTGAGCAACTTTTGCATGAATCGTTTTATCTTTCTCGGCTTGGGCATGTACCCATACGAAAGCGCTTGCCCCAACACCTTCCGTTTTTAGGATGCTGATTTCCTCCAGGGCAGGCTCGCCTGGTCCGGTGTGTGAACAAATGGTAAGGCCGGTTTTCAAATGAGTGAGGCCCGAGGCGCGTACCAACTTTTTATGGATTTCGGAAAGTCCGCCCTCTCCGGCATCCACCCCAATTTTGATAAAACCGGGTCTCACATTTGTATTATCAATTCCAAGTTCAAATTCATCAATCCATCGTTTAGCAAGTTGATCTTTGGATTCTGAAAATGCCCAAGCCGGCAAATATTTATTTGAAATGGCACCATAATATCCCGTGTTTGTAATAATGTTTACCCCGCTTTCCTTTGACAGCATTTGCAAAAGCGTAACGTCACGACCTAAGAAATTAGGCGTACAATCAAAAATGCTTTTTACACCAGCTTGTTTGGCTTCCAAAATAAAGGGGAGTACTTTTTTGGCTACGGTCTCGCGGTCCCATCTGTGGAGACTAATCTTATCAGCGCCAATAAAATCAACTAAAAAATGTTCGTGAATAAGCGTAGTGCCCAAATCATCGATGTTAAGGCGGCTTTCAACAGAATTTATATAATATTTTTTCTTTTGGGCGCTAAGTAGCAGACCAGCCAAGGTAGTGATAATAAATTCCCTTCGTGAGACTCGCATAAAGCCCAATTAGTTTTTAGGAGGATATGATGCGGGTTACTTTCGGCAACTCACACCAACGCCATCATGGATTTTAAGCACTATTAAGTTCCATCGCGATTTTGCAACCCTTAAAATCTTTGCCATGAAAAAGGAATTTTCATTTTGACCAACTGCGTAAGTGGTTAAAATGATAAGGCTTCATTTTCTTATAGGCAGGGCTGAACATTGTCGAAAGCAAAGTGTTAATTTTGGAAGTCATTTAAAAGACACCCTATCAAAAAATTTGAAATCCCTGCTTATTATCGATCCTCCATCACTGGCAAAATCAAAGAAGCCAGGCGAACAGGGGATTTGCGCAAGCAAGACTTTTCGCCTACTCTTCTTGACTTTGGCCCCGTTCAGTTTTACCTCGCACGGCATTTCGGATTTTGCTATGGAGTGGAGAACGCCATTGAAATCAGCTACAGAGCATTAGAAGAAAATCCAGCAAAGAATGTTTATTTACTGAGTCAGATGATACACAACCAGGAAGTGAATGCAGATCTGCAAGAGCGTGGAATTAAATTCATCATGGACACTGATGGTTCACAATTTATTCCTTGGGAAAAAATCAGAAATGGTGATGTGGTGATTATTCCGGCATTTGGGACAACTCTAGAAATTGAGAATATGCTCAGGGAGAAAGATGTGGAGATGCAGAAATACAATACAACATGTCCTTTTGTAGAAAAAGTTTGGAACAGGGCCGACAAATTAGGAATGGATAACTATACCGTTATCATTCATGGTAAACCCAAACATGAAGAAACACGAGCGACTTTTTCGCATAGTTCAGCAAGGGGTCATTCGGTGGTAGTCCGGGATATGGAAGAGGCACAGCGACTTGCAAATTATGTAGTGGGAAGCAAAACAAAATTGGAATTTTACGAAGAGTTCAAAGGAAATCATTCGAGTGGGTTTGATCCTGATATACATCTCCATAGGGTAGGGGTGGTAAATCAAACGACCATGTTGGCAACCGAAACACAAGCTATTGCTGATTTCTTCAGGCAAATTATGATTACAAAATACGGAGACGGTAAAACAAAATATCATTTTGCTGATACACGAGATACGCTTTGTTACGCTACTAACGATAATCAACAGGCTACGTATGAACTTTTGAAATTAGAGGCCGATATAGCAATTGTTGTTGGCGGATATAATAGTTCTAATACCTCGCACATCGTTGATCTTTGCGAACGAAGTTTTAAAACCTATTTCATTAACTCGGATACGGAAATTAAATCACCCGAAGAAATTCATCATTTTGATTATCACAGAAAGGCAAAGAGAATCACCTACGCTTATCTCCCCGATAAAAAGCCGGTAAAAATTATAATCACCAGCGGAGCGTCTTGCCCGGATACATTGGTGGATAGGGTATTAGCAAGGTTATTGGGATATTTTCCAGCAGCGAGTAAAATGGAAGCCATACTCAGTAAATTTTAGAAGTTTTTTTTGCTAAATACTCTCAGCATGGAAAATCCGTTTTACCCGTTCACTAGTACTCGTTAAAACTTCATACGGAATTGTATTGATCTGCTGAGCTACTTCCTGGATGGGCAATCCCTTACCATAAATAATTACCTCATCTCCCTCTTTAGCATCAATTCCGGTCATATCAACCATGGTCATGTCCATGCAAACATTACCAAGTACTGGGGCTTTTTTACCATTGATTAAAACGATACCTTTTCCCTGGCTGAATGCCCGGCTAAATCCATCGGCATAGCCAATAGCGATGGTAGCAACGGTGGCATCTTTTTTTGCGATACCTTTTCTTCCATATCCGACTGTGCCACCTGCTTTCACCTTTTTGATTTGAGAGATAATTGTTTTCAGGGTAGCAACCGGTTTTAGATTTTGGTCTGGAGTGACTGTTGGGTTTATTCCATACAAACCAATTCCCAGGCGTACCATATCCAATTGAAATTCTTTGAAGCGGAAAATCCCAGATGAATTCAATATATGAAGAAGTGGACTGACTCTTAGTTCATGCTTTATTTGGCCGGCCATTTTTAAAAATGTTTTAGCTTGTTCTCGACTGAAATCATCAGACGCTGCGTCATCGGCTGCACCCAGGTGAGAAAATATAGATGCAATGACAAGATTTGGATTAGCTTTTAAAATTTTAATAACAGCTTCAAGCTCAAATTCTTCAATACCCAATCTATGCATGCCAGTATCTAACTTCAGGTGAATTTTGCAACTTCTTCCATGAAGGAACCTAAGAAGGTAGTTGAGAATTTTAATACTGTAAATTTCTGGCTGAAGGTCATGTTCTAGAAGTATTTCAAATGAATCTTCGGAAGGGTTCATCACCATGATGGGTAAATTGATTTGATTTTTTCTGAGATCAACACCTTCATCGGCATAGGCGACACCCAGATAATCCACTTTGTGGTATTGAAGTAAACTGGCTACTTCAATGCTGCCACTGCCATAGGCAAAGGCTTTCACCATTACCATCAATTTAGTATTGGATAACAGACTGGATTTAACATAGTTTAAGTTGTGGACTATCGCGTCCATGTCAATCTCCATCACTGTTCCATGGATTTTTCGCTGTAAGTGTTTTACAATTTTTTCAAACTGAAAGACCCGCGCCCCCTTTACCAGAATAACTTCATTTTGAAAATTTTCCCAATCCACCGAATCCACAAATTCATCAGTAGAAGAAAAAAAAGTAGAGGGAATATAAACCAGGTGTTTATGCTTTGACAAAATTTGGCCAATTCCTATAAAAGATGTAATACCGCTCTTCGCAGCCAAATCATTAATTCTTTTAACAAGCTCTTCTTCTTTCAAACCCGACTGAAGTATGTCAGAAAGAATCAGTGTTTTCTTTTTTCGATGCTGCCCTGCTAAAAAATCGAGACTTATTTGTAAGCCACCAAGATCGTTGTTGTAGGTATCATCAATGAGTTGACAATTATTTTTACCCTGCTTCAGTTGTAGCCTCATGGGCACTGACTTTAACTGATCGATGTGTTCCTGAAGTTGAGAAGTATCGTATCCCAGGTATAGTAACATTACAATACAATGCATTACATTTTCTCGTGAGGCCACATCCTCAAAGGCAAAGTGAAGGACGGAGTTAACTTTTTTATCGCTCCACGTTATAGAGATGGACGTGGCAGAAAAAGTAGCTTGGATTTCTCCGCCAGGGCCCCAGACCAAAAGAGGTATATTTTTTTTCCTCAGGGCTACTACCACCTCTGGATAATAGGAAGACGTGATAACCACTTCGGCATTGATAAATAGCTTACTTTTTTCTTCGATTTTTTGAAGGAGACTTTCAAAGCCTTCATCGTGTGCTGAACCTATGTTGGTGAAAATTCCTATCGTTGGACGTATTACCTGCTGCAACTTCTCCATCTCGCCCACCTGAGAGATGCCGGCCTCAAAAATTCCGAGTTGGTGATGAGATTGAATTTGCCATATCGAAAGGGGGACGCCAATCTGTGAATTGTAGCTCCCTGGATTTTTAACAACCTTATAATCTTTTGACAATAATTGATAAAGCCATTCTTTGATGATCGTCTTCCCATTACTACCGGTTATTCCAATTACAGGAATTTCAAATTGACTTCGGTGAAAGGCCGAAATCTGCTGTAACGCTTTAATAGATGAACCTACTTTAAGGAAATTTCCTTTCGGGAAAGGGAGAGCATTAAATTCATTTTCAATAATGAACTGACGTATTCCTAAATCATACAGACTGGCAATGAAGGTGTGTCCATCATGACGATCACCTTTAATTGCAAAGAACAAAGCGTCCTCGGATACGATTGCTTTCCTGCTATCGATCACCAGGTAAGTAATCTTTCGGTCATCAGCAAGTTGGATTAAGTTGCCTTGACAAAGAATGATTACATCTTGGAAAGTGATCATCTGGTTAATAGAGGCGGGAACCGTTAGGTACTTTTCCGTGCTTGCCTTTTGTTAGGTTGTCAATAGAACAAAGGACGACCTGGCCGCTTTCGTCAGGAAAGCCCGTAACCAATACTTCCGATATAAAATTGGCGATCTGTTTGGGGGGAAAATTTGTGATGCAGATTACTTGTCTACCAATTAGTTCCTCTAAATCATAATTAGCGGTGATTTGAGCACTTGATTTTTTTATGCCAAAATCGGGCCCTAAGTCAATCCAAAGCTTAAAAGCAGGCTTTTTGGTTTCAGGGAATAGCTCTGCCTTTATAACAGTTCCCGCCCTAATGTCAATTTTGTTAAATTCTTCCCAGGAAATCATGGAATTTTATAAATTGCTCTACGAATCAACAAAGTTGGGGAGTAACCAACAAATTACAGTCGGGGAATGAAAATAAAGTTTTCGCAGCTATTCGCCAGTGTAGCTATACTTGTGGTCTCACATTTATCATTTCCTTCCTTTGCGCAAGAAGAGGAATCCCTTCCGTATGAGTTGCAAGATGCAAATAATCAAGAGCTAAATATAAACAATGAAGATAAGGCCTTGATATATGAGCATGAAGTGATGCCTGAAAAAATCAGCTCATCCGAGTCAAATCAAAATGCAGTGCAAGTTTCTTCAAAGTCAAAGAATTCCGAATCCGGCAAGTCTTCCTCAACGCCACCTAGGGCAAGCACTAAAGAAGGAGAAGATGCGTTATCGTTTAACTTCCTTTACTACATTATTCAGAAATACAAGTTCTCTGATATAGTTGATCAATAATTCAGTTTTTTCTAACGCAATACTTCCTTACTTAATCTGATAGAAAGGTGGGGATATGATGGAACAAGGGTGATCAGGCCTTTGTTTTGACAAGGAACTGTTCAAGGTCTTTCAGTTTTAAAATACCTTCATAATAGGCCTTTCCAAAAATAACCGCAAAAATTCCCATATCGTTAAGACGTTTAATATCATCTACTCCGCGTACGCCTCCACTAGCAAGAATCTTAAGTTCCGGAAATTGATCGATGATTTCCTGGTAAAATCCAAAAGCAGGCCCTTCGAGCACTCCATCTCTGGAAATATCTGTGGACTTTACATACTTTAGCCCCCGGTCATAAAAATATTGAAGATGATCGAATAATTTAATTTCTGTTTTTTTTTGCCATCCGCGGATGGCGATATTTTTAGATTGAATGTCAGTTACGTCTGCACCCAGTGTCATCTTTTCTCTTCCATAAGAAATAATCCAGGATGCAAAAAGTTCAGGATGCGTGGCTGCTACACTGGAGGCAGTGATATAGTCAGCTCCAAATTCATAGGCTTTCCCAATGTCTCCATCAGTATTAATGCCCCCTGTGAAATCCACTTTTAAATCAGTATGACCCGCAATAGCCTCAAGTACATGATAGTTTTTAGGACTACCTTTTTCCGCCCCGTCCAAATCAACTAAGTGTACAATTTCAATCCCATGATCTTCAAACCGCTTGGCAAGGTCAAGTGGATTTTCATCATAAGCTTTTTCGCTTGACGGATCGCCCTTTCTCATCTTTACAACAGAGCCTTTGCGGATAGCAATGGAAGGAATAACTTGAATCATTCAGAAATACAATTTAGGTTTTTAAAATTACACTCTGGAAACCAAACATTCGTTTACTGGAGCTACTATTTTACCCTATCCACACCACTTTTTTTGATACTTTTATATCAAATCTAATGATTATGAAGCAGGGTTGTTTGATGATTGCAATGATAGTTTGTTGCACATCATCGTTCGGGCAAGCGAAAACGAGGAAGTTTCCCAGCCCAATCAATCACCCATCAATCAATGTCTACTCCCCTTTTATCAGCATGGATGGCTATTCTATGATTTTCATTTCAGATAATTCAGAGGATAACCTACCTACTATGAACTATACCACCAAGGAAGGGGGCAATTGGAAAGACCCGGTTATGATGTCAAAAACGGTAAATAATACTAAGTTAAACTTCCTCAAAGGCTACGCGCTCAATTCAGATGGGAAAATTCTTTATTTGACCAATCAGAAGTTTGGTGGCATTGGTGGTTTTGAAATACTGATCAGTGAACTGAAAGGAACAATCTGGTCGGAACCGATGAACCCGGGTATGCCCATCAACTCCAAATTGCATGATGGATGTCCATCAGTATCAGTTGATGGGAGCACACTTTATTTTATGCGTTGTGAGAAGATGGATGTGACGAAAGCAGACAACTGTAAGCTTATGGTGGTGAGAAAGAAAGTCACAGGGCAGTGGGAGGAGCCCGTTGAACTTCCCGCTTCCATCAATACCGGTAATTCACAAACGCCTCGGATTATGGGCGACAGCGAAACGCTTATTTTTTCTTCCAACAAATTTTCAGGAAATAAGGGGGGTATGGATTTGTACATGACTCGCCTGAGTGGCTCGCAATGGAGTATGCCAGTAGCACTTGATTTTGCTAACACATCCAGGGATGACCAATATGTAAGTGCGTCATCTTTGGGCCGTTATTTGTTAACGGATGCACCTGGTCAAAGAAAATCGGAAATTATTGAATTACTTTTTCCTAGTGACCAAAGGCCAAAGGGATTAATGAGAGTGGAAGGAAAAATATCGGGATTAGAGAATCTCGCATCTGCCTACATTCTGGTGCATAATCAGCAAGATCAAAGTAGAGTCTATAATGGGCGTCCCTTGAAAGATGGAACTTTTGTAGTATACCTGAAGGAAGGGGGAACGTATGATTTATCCGTTGAGCCCGAAAAGGATAACTATACTTTCTATTCAAGAAAGTTTGATATTTCGGGTGACAACCTTTCAGTTTTGGAGAAAATCAATGTGAATCTGACACTGATTACACCTGGTGATGAAATTGAATTGCCGGGAGTTTATTTCAGCCCATATTCTATAAAAATTGATCAAAGTTCTAATCAGGAATTAAGACGATTGGTACGCTTAATAAAAGGAAATCCCGCTTACAAATTCAATATTGATGTAACGTTGTTTGGGTTGCAGCAAGATTCTATTCAATCTAACCCTGACCTCACGGAGATTCAGGCAGATACGACCCATATCCCAGTAACGTATACCATCCGTTCTGAAACTCTTGTAAGTGATTCACTCAGCACTACATTGGACTCACTTACGACTACGTTGGACTCACTTACCACTTCAATCGATTCAGTAACAACTGTAACCCGTGATTCAATTGTTGTAAAAGTTACCTATCACAACAACCGAACGGAGAAGCAGGCTGAATCTATAAGGAACTATTTGATAAGCCAAGGTATTGAGGCTGGCAATCTCGCTATCAGTTTCAAAGCAATTGGAGAAACCGTGCCGGAAAACAAAAAGACAAAAGTCAAAGTTAATGTGAGACAGTAAATGGAAGTGACACTAACGTTCTGTCCCAAATCAAAATAAGTTCTTGTTCTTCTCCACCATTCTCAACAGAAATAGTGAACTGCTCAAATTCTTTCTCCTGAACTAAAGCAGGAACACTTGCTGATAATACATCGTGTTGAGGATCTCGGTTGGCTTCGCCATTGAAGTTAATGCCCCACTGACCGTATTCCGAATTGAAAATAATCGTCCATGTTTGCTCTTCAGGTATGGTCCAAAGTGTGTATTTGCCGGCAATAAGGACTTTACCGTTGATGGCTAGATTTTTATTTGTTTCAAAAACGGTGGCTTCATTGGCGCCTGTTCGCCATACTTTGCCATAGGGTACCAGCCCCCCAAATATGTCTCTGCCTTTCTTGTAAGGCCTGTTATAGTATATATGAATGGATAAGCCATTAGAATTATAATTCACATCAGCTTCCGGACTGTGTGACTTCGTATTTTGCAAATAAGCCATCCATGCGCCAAGAATCAGTAAAACGATGATTCCAATGGTGATTACGAATTTTTTCATATAACTACACTGAGGGAATTAGTTAAACTAGTATCAAGATAAAATGGTTGCACGTTCTACGTTTTTTACTTTAGTATCTTTATATTACAAAAAGGCTCAAATAGAATTTTCAATTCAAGGTGTGAACTTTTTAAGATATTTCCTTCTATTCAGCATTCGATATTGGTAATGGTTTATAAATTTACATTATAATTAACCCTAATATTATGATCGTATTTGGAGTGGTAATAGCCCTTTTTGTATTGGCAATCGTTTCTGTGTGGATATTTCCAAATAAATCAGTAAGCGACAACGAGCATGACATTAAGCATTAAGTAGACCTCGTTAATGAATGTTTGCGTCTTTTGCGGTTCAGGCGTTGGACACAATCCTGTATATGCTTCTGCTGCAAAAGAATTGGCTTTATTATTTTGTAAAACAAATACTACACTTGTTTACGGAGGTGGAAATATAGGCTTGATGGGAATACTGGCAGATGAAGTCTTAAGAAACCAAGGCCAGGTGGTTGGAATAATTCCAGATTTTTTAGTTCAACGCGAAGTTGGGCATCAGGGGATAACGCGGCTGGAAATTGTAAAGAGTATGCATGAACGCAAAAAACGCATGGCTGATCTTGCGGATGTCTTTATTGCGCTTCCTGGCGGATTGGGAACGTTGGATGAACTCGCTGAAATACTTACCTGGAAACAATTGAAGCTTATTCGTCAACCTGTTGGGCTATTGAATACAAATGCTTATTTCGATCCGCTTATTAATCAGATGAAGCTTATGGTGGATTCCGGATTTTTAAGGGAAGAAAACTTTCAGGATTTACAAATACATAAAGCCCCAGCTATCCTTCTCGCCTTGTTGGGAATAACTGCCGCATAGCCTGTTCGTCATAGCTGAAAAATTACTAGCTTGGATTAATTTAGTGGGATGCTAAAAAAGCTTTTTACACTGTCGTGTTTTGTCGTTATTTCCTTTTCCGGATGGGCACAGGAAGTTTTGGGATTTTCAATAACGGCTGGTAAAAATCGGGTTCAAATCCCAATAGAGATTCAAAATAATCTTGTTATCGTTCCGGTGGTTTTAAACCGCCAAATCCCATTAAAATTTATCCTTGATACCGGAGTCAGGACAGCAATCCTGACGGAAAAGACATTCAGTGACATATTGAATCTAACCTATTCAAGAAGATATTCTATTGCTGGGCCGGGAGGTATTAAGGTCGTGCAAGCATACATTACCAATAATGTTACCCTTGATTTGCCTGGTGTGCACGGACAGGGTCATGCACTTTTAGTTTTGGATAAGGATTATCTGGAACTTAGGAATTACCTTGGAACAGATGTGCACGGAATTTTAGGATATGAGTTGTTCAGTCGATTCGTCATTAAAATTGATTATGATCGCAAAATTCTAACGATTCAAAACCCGGACAACTTTGTTCCTAAAAGAAATTTTGAAATGATGCCAATAAAAGTCGAAGACACAAAGCCGTATGTAGAGGCCTACGTTCAGATCAATGACACCACAAGGTCAGCAGTAAAATTATTAATAGACACGGGTGCGGGACATGGACTTATACTGGAGAGCAATTCAGGCCCTACCATTAAAGTGCCCTCCAAACACATCAACAGTATTATTGGAAGGGGGCTTGGAGGAATTATTACAGGGCAAATTGCACGAATTGGTTCATTGAAATTAGGTAAATATCAAATTCATGATGTCATCACAAATTTTCCTGACCCCAATAGTTATATGGATAGTATCAAAAACAATCGGGCAATTTTTCGCAATGGTGCAATTGGCGGAGAGATACTTAGTCGGTTTACAATCATTTTTAATTTGCCGTATGAGAAAGTGTATTTTAAAAAGAACCAATCTTTTAAAAAGAAATTCTATTATAATCAGAGTGGACTTACCCTGAGGGCGGAAGGAGTAAATCTGCGGAGGTTTAAAATCACAGATGTCCGTGATAGTTCTTCCGCTGCCAAATCGGATATACAAGAAGGAGATATTATCCTAATGATTAATGGGCTGTCGGCAGGTAGATTTGAGTTGAATACAATAAATGCTTTACTTAATTCAAAGCCTGGCAAAAAGATTTCACTTCAGATTGAACGGGCGGGTAAGGTATTAGAAAGGAAGTTTCTGTTAGAAAATCCAATCTAGAAAGAATCAGCGGGTACGAGAAGTCGCATCAACTGACCTTTCCTTTTTTCGTACGCCTTTTGCAGATAAAGCTGGGTCTTTATAGACTTCATTGAGTTTTTCAATGCCGTATGCAATAATTCTCCTGTTAGGCTTTCTTTCAGAACGTAGTTCATAACTCCACTATTAATCGCTTCATGGTAGTTTGAACTTTTTAAAATGGTGATGGGAACATCTTTTGTTTTGCGCTCTTTACTCAGAGCCCGCACCGCATTCTTTAATTCTAACTTTCCGATATTGTCGTCAATTAAAATATAGTGAGGGCTAAAACGAATGAGTCTTTGAATAGTGGACTTAATATCAAAAGCAATTTCGGTGATAATACCGGTATTACGTATTTTCTGTAACGCATTAAATACATAGCTCAGTTCAATAGAGTTGTTTCCTACAACCAGAACCTTTAAATTTTCAGTTATTGCAGATTTGATGACTGTTTCCATTGCTAATTTTGTATTAGAACCATCTTTTTATGAAAAAGTTGGCGCTGTGTAACCTCTTTTTGAAGTTTATAATGCAAACGGGAGTTTAGTCCCAGTTAGTTTCATTTTCCTCAACAATCTATTAACATAGTATATTAAAGGATTGTGAATACCACGAAACGGGTGATGTTGTTTGTCTAGTTGAAGTAATGAATTTGAAAAAAGTAAGTATAATTGGTGGTGGTCTATCCGGCTTGATAACCAGTTTGCAACTAGTGCGAGAGGGAATAGCTGTGGAGGTATTTGAAAAGAAGAACTATCCTTTTCATCGAGTATGCGGTGAATATATTTCGCTTGAAACATTATCATTTTTAAAATCGCTGTCTGTTTATCCGGATGAATTTAACCCACCCTATATAAAACGACTGCAACTCACCTCAGTTAACGGGAAATCCGTAATACTACCATTAGATCTTGGTGGCTTTGGAATAAGCCGATATGTTTTTGATTACTTTTTATTTGAAAAAGCCAAAAAAGATGGTGTGGTTTTTCATGAAAACACTGAGGTTGAGAGAGTGGACTTTTATCATGATCATTTTGAATTGCAGGCGGCTGGAAAAGTTTTTACATCGCATTTGGTTATAGGATGTTTTGGCAAACGCTCAAAACTGGATGTGCAATTGAAGAGAAGCTTTGTCAAAAGGCGTTCGCCTTACTTAGGGGTCAAATATCATATTCGTACTGAGCACCCTATTGATCTTATTGCATTGCATAATTTTAAGGGGGGCTATTGCGGCATCAGTAATGTTGAGGATGGTAAGACCAATTTATGTTATCTATCTCACAACGATAATTTAAAAAGACATCATTCGATAAAAGAGATGGAAGAACAGATTCTTTTTCGGAACCCATTTTTGAAATCCATTTTTCAGAATTCGATATTTCTTTTTGAGAAACCCGAAACGATTAACGAGATTTCATTTGAAACAAAAAATCCTGTTGAGAATCACATCTTCATGGCCGGGGATGCAGGGGGAATGATCACTCCGCTTTGTGGTAACGGTATGGCCATGGCTATTCACGCCTCAAAAATTTTGAGTGAATTAGTTATTAAATTTTGCAAGGAAGAAAACTATAAACGAGCTCACTTAGAAGATGACTACAAAAGAGCATGGGTAAATCAGTTTGGTCGAAGACTTTGGACGGGCCGACAGATTCAACGGCTTTTTGGAAGAGAATGGACTTCGAATCTAGCTGTTAATTTGGCACTGTATGCCAAGCCGGTTGCTAATTTCTTGATTGGCAAAACGCATGGGAGCCCATTTTGAATGTTCCTAGTATAGTTAAATTGCATGAAACAAGATTCACTTTTAAATTCAGGGCTCAATCATTTGCCACAATCACTCTTTTTCTAAACGTTTTTTTGGTTCCATTAGGATCAAAAACTTCAAACCACACCATGTAATATCCAAACCGCGCTTTGCTACCATCCTCAAGGTCGCCATCCCAACGAAAGAAGCCATCGTAGTTTAGGGTTTCGTGGTTGGCAACAGTCTTAATGAGATGCCCCTGTTGATCAAAGATTTTAACATTGGCTAAAAAGCTGCTTTGATCAAAACGGAAATTAATTTTAGCAAACTGACCTGCATTAGGGCTAAAAACTTCGGGTTCGATTAGCACGCTGCTTTCATCAACTACGGCATCTGGCCTGGCATTTGAGTTTAGATAGCCTGGTGTTGCAAATCCAGAAAAGGAGGTGGCCGATTTCCAATTACTTTGGTCGTGGGCTGATAGCTGAAAAGAAATCCGTTCCAGCGAAACGCCTTCATCATCTTTAATCAAAGGCGAGTGTAGGGTTTTTGTGTATAAAAATTTATCCACAATGGTGTCCTGGTTATTTACAATGGCAACAGAGCCTTCGTCATCTGGAAAAGTTGGCAAACTACTTTTCAAAAAATTTCCTGTTGTATTGTTCGGATAATTATTCTTTACAGTTTCAGGATCGTCAGTTAATGCTAAATGAGTAAATGGAGGAAGAATAAAATCTTTGATTGCAATCTGTTCTGGGTTTTTAAGAATCCCATTTTCAAGGTTTGCCAGCTTCCAATTCTTAAGATTAATATATTTGGGCGAGTTGTTATAGATCTCAACAAAGTCCGCTCCGTTGGGTCGTGGATTGAACAGGATTTCATTGATTAAAATGTCAAGACTATCGGCAACTTCGGGCAATGCAAATTGCAGTGTACTGAATTCTTCCTGGATTACATTTCCATTACAGTCACGAAGATTCTCAACAAGGATTGTATAGGGTTGCCTGATGGAAAGTTCTTGCGCCAGCTCAAGTTTTATCACCCGCAAGCCCTTATCATTAAATGACGTTTCAGACACCGTTACATGGGGGATTAATGTGAACGATGTTGGTGAAACTTGCATTTCTAACTTTTCATCAAATTGCAATAACAATCGATCGGGATGTGACACAACAATAGATAGTAGTTGAGGTCCTGACAGATCAGGTTTATTTGCCAAAACCGAATTTTGTTTTCCAGGAGTTCCGCCTTTTGCTTCATCGGAGGCTGTCCAATTATTTTCCTCGCCACAGATATTCTGAAGATCAATTAATTCCAATGACCAGCCGCCTTCTTGTTTGTCGGAATTGTGATACCAGGTAGACGAATAAGCAACAGAATCAATAGTTATGGAAGTTGGACTTTTTAGTACGATGGAATCGCTGCTTTTGTTAAGTGATGGAAACGAAGCAAGCGCAATTCTATTAGGATAGGAATTTAATTGTGTGGATGATGAGGAGTGAACTATCCAAAATTCGTTTGGTTGGATAATTTTGGTTGGAAATTTTGCTACGGAACTTCCATCGGTTATGGTCCAATTCAAAAGATCAATGGCGTTAAGGGATCGGTTAAAAATTTCAATGTATTCAGCTTCGGGCAAACCCACAACGGGGACAGGATCAGCCATGATTTCTGTAATAATAATATCCTTAGGATGTATGGGCTGAGCCAGAAAATAAAGAAAATCTACTTGAATATTCTGAGTGGTATTGCCTGACAAATCTGATACAGCCAAAATGGTAAGAGAATTGCTTATTCCATTTTTAAATGCACTTTGGAATGACAGGTTAACTATCCTTTTATCAGCAGATAGCGAGGCACTTTCAGGATTTCCTAGTTGATTATTTGCCGAATAATTTGAAGCTGTTTGAGCTGATAACAAATCAATCGTTTCGTTAAACAATAGCTGTAATTGATTTTGATTGATTGCGGAAATACTTACCAAAATTGGCGGACTATGGTCGAAGAAATTTCCAGATTGAGAATTCTTCTTTCCGGGAGTTCCTCCGCTGGAACCAATGGAAGCAAGCCAATTTGCTGAGTCATAGCGAAGCGTGTCAGAATTGAGTAATTCGAGGGACCATCCTCCTTGTTGTTTGTCCGAATCGTTATACCACTTTAAATTATAAGTCAGGGAATCAACTTTTAACCCGGCAGGATCAAACAGAAGAATTTTGTCTCCGCTATTGTTGAGGGATGGAAAATTGGAAAGGCCGATCACATTTCCAAGCCCATAAAATTGTTGAGCAACTGAAGACGAAACGACAATCCAGTATGCATCGGGCTGGATAATGGTAGTGGGAAATTTATCGATGGAGACTCCATCACTTAAACTCCAATCGGCAAGATCAATGGGATTTGTAGAGCGGTTATAAAGTTCAATGTACTCTGCTTCAGGCAATCCGACTATTGGCGCTGGATCGGCCATGAATTCATTGATGATAATATCCTTAGGATAAATAGGTGCTGACTGAAAATACATAAAACTCTTCTTCGAGGGCTGCACAAGGTTACCAGCCAAATCGGTTAAACCGGAAACACTCAAGGAGTCAATGACACCATTCGCAAATTCATTTTGAAATGAGAGTGTGATTATTTTATAGTCAAGTGAAAGGATGATATTAGTAGGGCTTCCAATTTGATTGTCAACGAAAAAGTTATTCAGATTTTGAACGGAAGCTGGATTAAGGCTTTCATTAAATGTAAGCTGGAGTTGATTTTGATTTACAACGTAAACATTAAGCCATGTTGGTGGTGTTTGGTCAAATTTATTTTCGAATTGAGAATTTTGTTTTCCAGGAGTTCCACCACTTGCATCAATTGAGGCAAGCCAATTCGCAGAATCGTAGCGCAAGGTATCGGGATTCAACAATTCAATCGACCATCCACCTTGCTGCTTATCTGCATCGTTGTACCATTTCAAATTGAAGGTGAGTGAATCCACTTTTAATCCGGTAGGATCAAGCAGAATGATTTTATCGCCACTATTATTGAGTGTGGGGAAATTTGAAACTCCTAGCGTTTTTCCAAAGAGGGCAAACAATTCAGTTGCAGCCGAAGAGGTAACGATCCAATATTCCTGCGATAAGATGATTTGATCAGGCAGTGTCGCTGTTGAACTTCTGTCAGTTAATTCCCAGCCCGCCAGGTTAATTGGATTACTACTCCGATTATAAATCTCCACAAACTCCTGATCGGGCAAGCCAATCACCGGATTCGGATCGGGGTAACATTCGTTGATGATAATGTCCTTGACTTGCACTGGGGTTGGCACGAAATATAAAAAATTTTGCATGGAGGAGGCAATCACATTACCCGCTAAATCTTTGACACCGGATACAGAAAGTTCGTGTTGATAACCATTCTTAAATGAATTTGCAAAAATTAGCCTTACGGTTTTGTTATCACTTTGGAGTGCGGCCGAGGAAGGATTTCCAATACTTTGGTTTACGGAGTAGTTGAAGACGGTGTTTGTAAATGCGGGATCAAGAGATTCTGAAAACAGTAAATCAATCGTTACGGGATTGACAATAGAAATACTTTGCAGAATCGGAGGAGTTGTATCTGGTATGGGTGTGGTATCAATCAAAAAATCGTCAAAGAAAAATTTACTTGAATTGGTTTTAGTATAAACACATTCAATTCCCATAAATGAGGATGAGGTGTGCGTAGCATCTATTCCCGTTTTTTCCAGGACAAAATTGCTGCCTCCTGTGTAATCGACCCAAAGCTCCCATTGACCTGAGTTGCTGCGCAAAGCTTTAACGCGCAACTCAAATGAAGTAGCAATTTGCCCATTAGTTGCGCGACAAACAGACACCTTGGTTGCTATAGATCCTGATTGGCGGAATAACTCTACCGCATCCAAAGATCCACTTTCACCAAATTGTAAGTAATAGCCATTCAAAGGCTGTGTAAGATCGGTTTGATCGCTGGTCAAATAAACTCTTCCAAAGTTGCTGCCCGAAGGAGAGAAAGTCTGCTTTACATAAACCTGCCATTCTGTATTGACCTGTGACAGATCTGCCAAACTGAATGGGGTTGATAAGTAAGAAGTGCCAGCAACAGTGTTATTTAATTGCAACTGATTAGAGCCATTCACAATAAAATTGGTAGTTGAGCCCAGCCAAGGTGGGTTAACAGTGAAATCCCCATCGGAAAAATTATCGGCTAACTGAGCCACACAAACGTTAGCAATAAAAAAAAGTAGGGCAAGAGCAAGAAATTTTCTCATGGTGTTTTCGAATATACTATTTTTGACATTCTAAAGTTTAGACAGAATGAAATTAGCAGTAGTAGGAGCAACAGGCCTGGTAGGACAAGAGACATTGAAGGTGCTTGAAGAACGTAATTTTCAATTTGATGAATTGTATTTAGTTGCTTCCAGCAAAAATGTTGGTAAGGAAATAGTCTATAAGGGTAAATCGTATACTATTAAAAGCATGGAAGAGGCTGTTAAGCTGGCCCCGGATATTGCAATTTTCTCAGCCGGTGGCGGCACTTCATTGCAGTGGGCACCTCGGTTTGCGGAAATGGGCACCACGGTAATTGATAATTCCTCTGCGTGGCGGATGGACCCTGAAAAAAAACTGGTTGTTCCTGAAATAAATGGGCACGAATTGACGTCAGAGGATCGTATCATCGCTAATCCAAACTGCTCCACTATCCAAATGGTGATGGCACTTGCTCCACTTCACAAAAAGTATAAACTCAAACGCATTGTGGTTTCCACCTATCAGTCTGTAACCGGTACTGGAAAAGAAGCTGTTGTACAGTTGATGAATGAACGCAAGGGGATTGATGGACCTAAAATCTATCCACATGCAATAGATATGAACGCACTCCCTCATATTGATGTTTTCACAGATAATGGCTATACAAAGGAGGAGATGAAAATGGTAAATGAAACAAGAAAAATTCTTGGAGATCAAGGCATTGGTGTTACGGCTACTACGGTGCGTGTCCCAACAATTGGTGGCCACTCTGAAGCAGTGAACGCAGAATTTTATAAGGACTTTGATTTGAAGGAAGTACGTGAGATTTTGGAGAATTCCCCTGGTATTATAGTCGAGGATGATGTGAAAAATAATGTATACCCAATGCCCATCAACGCGCACGGAAAAGATGAAGTATTTGTTGGCCGCATGCGAAGAGATGAATCACAGCCGAAGACGCTAAACATGTGGATTGTTTCAGATAATTTGAGAAAAGGAGCTGCTACAAATGCTATACAAATTGCTGAGTTCTTAAGAAGGAAAAGCCTGGTGTACTAATCTAAGATAACCTGGCATCTAAAATCCTTAAAACCTTTCTTGTTTTAAAGATTTTCTTGGAGAGCCCCCCTTTTTGACTCAGCAGTGGAGTTAAAAGAAAGTTGGCGATACGCAGGTTTGGTTTTACCTTTGACCCAAAACAAACACCCAATTATGGAAAGCTTTAAGAAATTTATACCCTGGATTATTCTTGGAATCGTGGTGCTCTGGGGTGTCGGCAAATATAATGGCATTGTCGGCAAGGACCAGGAGGTAAAAAGAACTTGGGGAGATGTGGAGTCGGATTATCAACGCAGATCAGATCTAATCCCTAATCTGGTAAATACTGTTAAAGGATATGCAGCTTTCGAACAGAAAACCCTTACGGATGTCATTCAGGCCAGGGCTAGTGCCACGCAAATAAAAGTTGATCCATCCAATCTTACTCCAGAGAAACTGAAAGAATTCCAGCAGGCACAAAGCGGAATTAGTTCAGCACTCGGACGGTTGATGGTGATTTCTGAAAATTATCCCGAATTGAAAGCAAACCAAAACTTTCTTGACTTACAGGCGCAGTTGGAAGGGACAGAAAACAGAATTTCAGTTTCGCGCAAGCGATTTAATGATGCCGTTGGGACGTACAACACCGCCATTATTGGTTTTCCTGGAAATCTTGTGGCCATGATTGGCAGTTTCAAAGAGAAGGCTTTCTTCGAAGCGGCAGAAGGTTCTGACAAAGCACCAGAAGTAAAATTCTGATCCTATAAAAATGAATTCGAAAGTGTCCTGCATCGTAAGGTGTAGGACACTTTTAATTTATGGCAGTCTGTTTGGTAAACTTAAAAAGGATGAGCATCGAAGAAGATAGTATTGAGGAACAGGATGATGAGCTCTTCGAACATCACCGTATTGTTGCGGATGCGGGTCAAAGTCTTGTGCGCATCGATAAGTTCTTAATGGATCGGCTGCCAAATGTAACGCGCACAAAAATTCAGGCAGGCATTCATGAGGGGTTCGTGACGGTGAATGATCAGGTGATCAAACCCAGTTATAAAGTCCACCCCACGGATGTAGTCATCGTGTCCATGCCGCAGCCTCCTCGCGACACGGATGTTAAGCCCGAAAATATTCCACTCGACATTGTATTTGAAGATGAGCACCTCATGGTGATCAACAAACCAGCAGGCATGGTTGTGCATCCAGCCTATCAAAACTGGAGCGGTACCCTGGTAAATGCTCTTACCTATCATTTTCAAAACCTTCCACAAATGAAAGGCAATGAAGGACGACCGGGGTTAGTTCACCGTATTGACAAGGATACATCAGGACTTTTGGTGATAGCAAAATCAGAAGTGGCCATGATTGGGTTGGCCAGGCAATTCTTTGATCATAGTATTGAACGAACATATAACGCTATCGTGTGGGGAATACCTGATCCGCACGAAGGGACCATTCATGTAAACGTTGGTCGCAGTTTGAAAGATAGAAGGGTGACTACTGCCTTTCCGAAAGGAGATTTTGGCAGAAATGCTATTACCCATTACAAAATGTTACAAGACCTACGCTATGTTTCCCTACTGGAGTGTAAACTTGAAACGGGGCGCACGCACCAGATACGTGCTCACCTGAAATACATTGGACATCCACTTTTTAATGATGAAATGTATGGAGGCAACCAGGTTTTAAAAGGAACTATCTTCAGCAAGTATAAGCAGTTTGTTGACAATTGTTTTAAGATCATTCCCAGGCAGGCCTTGCATGCTAAAACACTAGGATTTATTCATCCTACAACTAAAAAGTTCATCCAATTTGAATCGGATTTGCCAGCTGATTTTAAAGAAGTAATAGAGAAGTGGGAGAATTATGTGAAGTATAATTAATAAAGCTGGAGGATTGCCTTGTTGCCAGGAAAACTTGGAGTCAATTAACAAGGCCCATTGCCCCTGGCTAAGCTCAACTTTTGTCAACATCGCGATTACATTGGCAAACGCGATTCGAAAAAGGGGGTAGAGTATCCTTCAGGTATGAATAATACCTTTTACAAAAAGAAGTGGGAAGAATCAGGCTGCGAGTTGCAACCCTTTTTTACTCTTGCGCAACGCCTGACGGATTTCCTTCATGGCCTCTTTCTTGAAAGCCTTCGGGTCCAACTTTTGTCCAGACTGGTTAAGAATGCTTTTGATGTACGTGAGCACCTCTTCCATTTGCACCTTGTCCATTGCATCCAAACTTTGAAGGATGGCTAACTTCGGTGATTGTAACATACAATTAGTGGTTGTTGTCAGTACAAATAACGGAAATAAACCGCCTGTAGTTCAAGCAGAAACAGCGCAATTCATCAAGAAATAACCTTGAAGTAATATTTAAGCCAAGATAGATAAGAATCAATTCTTATCTCGGGGATCGCTATTCAGCATTTTTAAGCCCTCATTATCTGATTTTTGTCGCAAAAATGGATAAAATCGGGAATTGCCACTTCAAGGTGGCCAGAACTATCCTGATTGCCTAAGCCGGGAAACCACAGATGTATTATCAATTCAATAATTCTGCATTTTATACTATCTTAACTCACTAAATCAAAACGACTATGTCAACTTCAAAATCATCTCGCAGAAGTTTTATTAAGAAGGCTTTGGGAACTGCATTAGCAACTACGGCTGCTCCTTCTTTATTGCTTTCAAAAAACAGATCAAAGTGTATTACGCTCGAAGGTCCAATTCCTGACCAAAAGACCTACGGACCTAATGATCAGGTGAACATTGGTGTCATTGGAATGGGCATAATGGGCTTTAATAATTTAAGCACGTCCGTAAAAGTGCCGGGGGTAAAATTGGTAGGTGTTTGCGATCTCTATAGTGGAAGATTAGATCATACAAAGGAGGTCTATGGCAAAGACATTTTTACTACTAAGAATTACCAGGAGCTTTTAGATCGTAAAGATATTGATGCTGTCATTATTGCAACCTCTGATCATTGGCATGATCGGATATCGATTGACGCCATGAACAAAGGCAAGCATGTCTATTGCGAAAAACCAATGGTGCATAAACTTGAGCAAGGTGCAGAGGTGATTGCTACCCAAAAGAGAACAGGTAAAGTTTTTCAGGTGGGCAGCCAGCGAGCGAGTTCAATTGTAACGGAGAAAGCAAAAGAAATTTTTGAATCTAAAATAATAGGTGATTTAGTTCTGTTGGAAGCCTGGAACGATCGACAAGGGGGAAATGGAGCCTGGCAATATTCAATTCCTACGGACGCGAATGCAGGTACTGTAGATTGGGACAGGTTTATTGGGAATGCACCGAAAATAGCTTACGATCCTGTGCGATTTTTTAGGTGGAGAAATTATCAGGATTATGGTACAGGTATAGCAGGAGATTTATTTGTTCACTTGTTTACCGGATTGCACGTGGTGACAGGTTCAAAGGGTCCAAACCGCATTTATGCTACAGGAGGTTTGCGATATTGGAAAGATGGCCGCGATGTACCGGATATTATCACGAGCATTCACGATTATCCGGCAACGGATAAACATCCAGCTTTTAATCTTCAAATGCGCGTTAACTTTTGCGATGGCAGCAAAGGAAGTGAGTTACTTCGATTTGTTGGAACAGATGGGGTAATTACTCTGGGATGGGGTTCGGTTAGAGTACAACGCAATAAAACACCTAAACATCCTGGCTATGGTGGGTGGGATTCCTTTTCAACTTTTACAGAGGCTCAGCAAAAAGAATATGAAAAATGGTATAAGGCCCAATTTCCACCGTCTAAACCTGAAGTAGTTGAACCAGAGATGGAATTTAAGGCACCAGAAAATTATGATGGTGACTTGGATCATCATTTAAGTTTTTATGCAGGTATACGGGAAGGGAAACCCATAAGAGAAGATGCCTTGTTTGGTATGCGTGCAGCAGGCCCAGCCCTGGCGACCAACAAAAGCTACTTCGAAAAGAAGATTGTTAATTGGGATCCTGAAAACGCAAAACTGATTTAGATCTTCATCAATACATACTTCACTCCCTTTCACGTAATCTGTTTTTTTCTAAAGCGGATGCTGTGAGAAATAACTATTTCTCAATGAATTCTCACGCCTTATTGGTTTATGCAATCAAAAAATAATAGCCTGTTTCAATTGGCTGTCATTGTAAGTGCGCTGGGTTTTTTTGTAGATGTGTATGATCTTTTACTCTTTGGTATTATTCGGAAACCTAGCCTGACCGACCTCGGCCTTTCGCCAGCTGAAGTGCTTTTGCAAGGTGAGTTCATCATTAGTGTTCAAATGGTTGGCCTGTTAGTGGGTGGTATACTTTGGGGTATCATTGGTGACAAAAAAGGGAGATTAAATGTTTTGTTTGGTTCTATCCTGCTATATTCTATCGCGAATATTCTAAATGGTATGGTGACCAACACCACACAATATGCCATCCTACGCTTTATTGCTGGTGTGGGACTTGCAGGCGAATTAGGTGCGGGCATTACGCTGGTGAGTGAATTACTACCAAAAGAAAAGAGAGGCGTTGCTGCAGCTATGGTTGCCTCTTTTGGCATACTGGGTGCAGTAACAGCCTTTTTCATGAAAGAGATTTTTTTTTGGCGCACGTGTTATTACATCGGTGGCGTATTGGGGTTGGTGCTACTATTGCTTCGTGTAAGTGTGCATGAAAGCAATCTTTACACACAGCTTAAAACCACGGTTGTTCAACGCGGCAATTTTCTAATGTTCCTTACAGACAGAAAAAGATTTTTTCGCTACATGCGTTGCATACTTATTGGATTGCCAGCCTGGTACATCATTGGTATACTCGTTACCTTTTCAGATCAGTTTGGTGTGGAATTTGGTATTGACAATATTGATCCAGGTAAAGCCATCATGTTTCAATACCTGGCGATAGCCTTTGGCGATCTTTCAGTGGGGCTATTAAGTCAGCGATTAAAAAGCAGGAAGAAAGCACTTTTTATTTTTTACGCTATTACCATTTTTTTCACAACCATGTTCTTTTTGCAGCAGGGCGGGAGTGCGACAACTTTTTATCTAATTTGTGCTGGACTCGGTTATGGAACAGGGTTCACAGTAGTGTACATTACAATGAGTGCTGAACAATTTGGTACCAATCTTCGGGCAACAGCTGCGATTAGTATACCAAACATGGTCCGTGGCGCATTGCCACTCATTATCTTGTTATTCAAATTTATCCGTAACCTTTTTGATAGTTACGTTACAGGTGGATGGGTTACGGGAATCATTCTAATGACAATTGCTGTAATAGCAGCCTTGTATACGGAAGAGACTTTTGGAAAGGACTTGAATTTTGTGGAAGAGTAATAATGACGGTTACGATATTCTGTAATCTTGACTTCACAATTTATTTCACCGGCAATATTTTAATATCTTTAATACGTGTTTGGTTTTTTCGGAGAGTAGATAATCTTGAATTTTGGCTGAGAAAGATTTAAAGTCGTTTGAGAAATTGTTTAAAGAGCTATTCAAACCGCTTTGTGGTTTTTCGTTGAAATATGTGAGAGATTTAGATGAGGCCAAAGGACTTGTTCATGAGGTTTTTGTTTCAGTTTGGGAAAAATTTGATACTCTTCCCGCGGATATTAATTACCACAGTTATTTGTACACTTCTGTACGCAACCGGTCGCTTAACTTTATCAGGGACAGGAAGAAGCACGTGCAGTTTGAAAATGTTGCTGAGCATGAGTTGACAGAAGCAAATAGTCCCTTTGAAACCGTTGAATTGGAAAGAGAGATTGAAATGGCCATTCATTCCTTACCGGAGAAATGCAGAATGGTATTTGAATTAAACAGGGTGGAGGGCCTTACATATGCTCAGGTAGCCGAAAAAATGAGTATTTCAATCAAGACAGTTGAGGCGCATATGTCAAAAGCATTGAGCGTTTTACGAGAATATTTAAAGGAATTTCTTTCGATACTAATTTTTCTCGTAATACTATAAGGGTAAATGAATAATGATGTGTTATAAACTTGGCGTACGTGAGTAATGAGCTGAACCCCATGCAAGACGATTTGATTATCCGGCATTTGACAGGCGAGACTTCTGCCGAAGAAGAGAATCAACTGCTCATCTGGAGGACACAACTACCGGAGAACGAGCGCTATTACAATGGCATGAAAGAGATCTTTGCATTGAGTTCAAAGCACTATTCACAACGTACGAATGAACAGCTAAACATAAATGTTGATGAAGAGTGGGGTCAATTTGTCAAGACAATCACCAAAAAAGTAACGCCAGTCCGTCCAATCATTCCTGAAAGCCCTTTTCGCCTTTGGTTAAAAATTGCTGCCGCTCTATTAGTGGTGGTTGTTTCCGGAGTTGTCATCAATTATATTGTTTTTAGGAAAACGGATATACAATTTCAAACTGCTGATCAGACGCTTTCAATCACTCTTCCCGAGGGCTCAATAATTACGTTGAATCAACATTCACAACTGTCGTATGCATCCACATTTGGAGAAAAAAACAGAAATGTGTCTTTAAAGGGCGAAGGATTTTTTGAGGTCAAACGAGATGTGCAAAAACCATTTGTGATTAAGGTAGAGCAGGGCACAGTGGAAGTGCTGGGTACCTCTTTCAATGTTCAGAGTTATGATCACAGGAAAGAAATAGAAGTGACAGTACAAACCGGTAGTGTCAGGTTTTCGGTTCCTGAAACAAAAAGAGAGGTAAAACTTACGGCAGGGCAGAAGGGAATTTATTCTAAAACAGAGCAGAGCTTGATAGGTGAGCCTAATGATGACCTCAATTTTCTATCATGGAATACACGTAAAATTGTTTTTGTCGAAAGCGAACTTGAAAGTGTTATCGAAACGCTGAATGAAACCTATCAAGTCAATATTGTTTTACCTGCCGATATTCCCAAAACGTGTCTAGTGACGGTCACATTTGACCATCAGACATTGGAAGCGGTATTAAATGTACTTAGGACCACACTCAATCTTACGTATACAATCAAAGGGAATCAGATTGAAATTACACGTGTCGGATGTTAAGGCTACACAGGCGATTTAGGTCCCTTTCTTTCTGGTGGGTCGCTTTCGCTATTCATCATTTGTGCATACCGGCTTCAGCGCAACAAATATTGCCAGACATTGTGATCACTATAAATGTGAGTTCTTTATCGCTGGCAGCCACACTGGAGGTCATTTCTCTAAAAAGCGGTATCTCGTTTTCTTACAATCCAAAAAATATTGGAGCAGACCAAATCATAAGTTATTCGTCAATCGATAAAACGTTGACATTTATTTTAGAGGATCTATCTGAGAAATTTGGACTGACCTACACTTTTGTCGAGAATCAAATTGTTTTGAAGCCCAATAAAAAACCAGATAAAGCAGTGGTTCAAAATAGTACATTAAGTGGGTTTGTGAAAGATGCAAAGACGGGTGAAGCGCTAATTGGATCTACCCTTCTTGTCAAAGAACTTCAAGTAGGCACGGTCTGTAATGTTTTTGGTTTTTATTCAATTACAATTCCAAAGGGAAGGTATACACTTGAATGTTCATTTGTGGGATACAAAGTGTTGTCATCAACACTTGATCTGAATTCATCGGTATCACAAGACATTGGCCTTACAGAAGAACCACCTCTGCTTAAAGAAATAGTTGTTCAGGCTTCAACCGAAGAAACAGGTAAGGAGCTACAGGTAAGTTCCACTGACCTCCAACCCAAGGCTGTTGAACAGCGGCCCGCATTATTTGGAGAGATGGATGTGGTAAAATCATTGGAGTCCGTACCAGGGATAAAATTTCACTCAGAAGGATCCACTTTTTATTATGTACGCGGGGGAAATCGGGACCAGAATATGATTCTCATTGATGATGCCCAGATTTATAACCCAAGTCATATGTTGGGCCTCTTCTCAACCATCATACCAGATGCAGTCAATGACATTACACTATATAAAGGAGATATGCCTGCATCACTTGGTGGGCGACTGTCTTCGGTGCTTGATGTGCGAACGAAAAAAGGAAACGACCAGCACATGCAAGCCTGGGGGAATGTTGGTCTAATTTCCTCGAAACTTGGAATTGAGGGTCCTTTCAAAAAAGAAACCAGCTCATTTCTTATATCGGCAAGGGTTTCAAGATTAAAATGGCTTGCTCACCGCGTTGGTGATGGCATAACAAAGTTTAATTTTTACGACCTTACGGGTAAAGTAAATTTTAAGCTTAATTCAAAGAATAAAATTTTATTCTCTTTTTATTCGGGCGCAGATAATTATTTTAATACCAGTAGTGCAATTGCCTGGACTAACACGGCAAGCACCTTTCGCTGGAACCATCTTATATCAAACCGATTATTTTTAAACACCACATTGGCCGCCAGTAGCTATAATTATTTTCTGTATACTAATGTAACGGACAACACCAGATGGAATTCACATATCTCTAATGTGAATCTCAAAACCGATTTCAGTTATTTTATAAAACCGCAGAATCAATTCATTTTTGGAATGGGAATCAACGGCTATAATTTCAATCCAGGCAATCTTCAATCAAGCCAGCCTATTCCCTCTGACATACATCCTCTTTCAGTTAAAAACTCAGTTGAGTTTGTTGTATATGGCAACCATGAAGTTAAGCTGAACCAGCATTGGGGATTAAACTATGGATTGCGGCTTTCATCGTGGACCAACACCGGAGAGTCATTTGAATTTGTGCTTGATCAAAATAGAAACCCAATTGATACACTCTTTTACAAACAAGGGGAGAATTATAAGAAATATGGATTCGTTGAACCACGAATAACACTTACTTATTTACTAAACGAAAAAACTTCTTTCAAAACCAACTTATCGCGAAACATTCAAAACGTGCACCTCATTTCAAACTCAATCAGCCCTTTCACCTCACTTGAGGTATGGCTACCTAGCAGCATTAATATCCAGCCACAAACCTCCAATCAAGTATCGCTTGGTTATTATCAAACCATCTCTGAATTGGGAGTTTCGCTACAAGCAGAAACATTTTATAAAAAGATGCGTCACCAAATCGATTATGAATCGCATGCGGAGACTCTATTAAATCCATTGCTGGAAGCAGAACTGCGTTTTGGAAATGCTCAGGCGTATGGAATTGAATTTCAATTAAAAAAGGATGAAGGGCGCTTGCGTGGCATGGCCGGATATGCCTACTCACGGGCGAAGCGAAAGTTTGATGAGATCAATCAAGGACAGGAATTCAATGCATTTTATGATCGACCACATCAAATCAATATTATGGTGGCATATGATATTAATTTGCGCTGGAACCTTGGGATGAATTGGAATTACTCTACCGGTGGTCCCTTCTCTTCACCAATCAGTTTTTATTCTCTAAATGGCCTGGAGGTGCCAGTCTATGGGCAGAAAAATAATGATAGGTTGCCGGATTATCACCGAATGGATGTATCAGCTACAGTGAAGCTCAATAAAAGTCCTGAGAAAAAATTTCAACATAGTCTCACCTTCTCGGTCTATAATCTTTATGGGCGAAAGAATGTGTTGTTTGTCAACTATAACAAAATTGAATTGGAAGATGGCTCATTCAAAATCCCATCCAATTTAGTTGATGCCAATCGGTTAACCACGCAGTTTTTCGTATTTGGATTCACCCCTTCTATATCGTATAATTTTAAGTGGTTATGAGCGTAAGAGTGATGATCGCATGGCTAATGTGTTTGCTGATGATTGCTTGTGAAGAAGCGATTGATCTTCCATTGGCATCTCAAGAACTTACAACGTTAGTGGTGGAGGGAATACTCACTAATGAAAAAATAAATCACCGGATTAAACTTTCGCATCCATACGGGATACAAAATGGAAATGCTGTCCCCGCCAGCGGTGCAGTCGTGAACATAATGGATGGGACCGATAGCATTTCACTTACAGAGTTTCCTTCTGGGTCAGGAGAATATTATACGCCTCAAGTCAGGGCGGTGTTTGGAAAGACGTATACTTTGTTAATTCAGTATCAGGGCAAGGAATATTTGGCCCAGGACAGTTCTGTGCCTGTTGAACCCCTGCAGCCTCTGGACTATAGAAAAGTAGAGGATTTTTACACCTTAAATCTTTTCGAGGCGGGGCAAAATGCAAGCTTCATAAGCCATGATATTTCATGGAAGAATACAACATTTTGCTCATCAGGAGTTGTGTGCGAGGGGAAAGTTGTTTTTTACGATTTAAAGACAATTGATGTGAACGAAATTTATAAACCTGGTAAAGAAGAATTTAGATTTCCTTTAAATTCAATTGTGGTGCGGAAGAAATACTCCGTCAGTCCTGCCTATAAAGCATTTCTAAGGTCAGTACTTTCAGAAACAGAATGGAGGGGAGGAATATTTGATGTTCAGCGAGGGAATGCTACCACCAACTTAAATGAGGGCGCTATTGGTTTTTTTGCCGTTTCCACGGTGCTTTCTGACTCTACCCTGATCGTAGATTTGCCATAATTAGTTGAATTGGTCGTATATTGAATCAAGGAATTTTTTTTTAGATGACTAAGGGTAGCATGATCTCTATGTGTTTTAAGGTGGAAGGGGATGATCTAGACTCCCTTAACTAAAAAGGAAACCTGTACAACTAAAATTTAATAACATGAAGACCGTAAAAATTATTTCGTTTGTATCAATTGTTGGGCTTGTATTTTCTCTTCTGTTTTCCTCCTGCGAAAACAATCCAGAAGTTAAACCTCAGGAGGATATTCTGCCGAAGTCATTCCGTGTTGATATTCCTTCTTCTATTAGCAATAAAGATCTTGCAAATGGAGGAAGAACTACAGGAAGAATAAAAGAGGATTCGCTCATAGGTAATGAAATTTACCTTAACCTGGGCACCTTTATCGCTATAGGCGAAGGGGCTTCAGAAATTGTAGAAGCTTTTATTGAAGGCATTAGAGTATACCACATTGATCGCGTGTTGTCACTAACATATATTGGTGAAGAGGACGGCCGTACAAAAAATCTGATAGTTGTCTCGAATTCCACCTTTGAAGGTAAAACTTGGGATTATCAACTAACTACTACTGATGCCGATTCCGAAAATCAACCCGATGGAGGCAAAGCACTTCAGATATTTTGGAATAAATCAAGTCCTGTTGCAGGTATTGCCATCATCAAGCCATATAACTGTGACCGTCAGGAAAATGCAAATGCAAAGGATGCTGTCTTTAGAATTGACTACAGCGAAGGTGGGGATTTAGGATATGATGCGCAAATGGAAGTTAGGATATCAGGCCTTCCTCTTGAGAACCCATTGAACGATCCTTATTCCATCAGTACATTAAGAATGTTTGTTGGTAAAAAAGGAGAGGTGGTGGATGTGTATGGGAATAGCAATCACCCAAATGCAATTTTATTTTCTGGAACTGTAGGTTTTAACTGGGCTTTTGTTGCTTCCGGCAGCGATGTAAAAGATGTTGGTGTTGCAGAGGTAGGCTTGCCACCCAGCACACTCAACAGTAGTGATCGCAAAGTGCTGCTGAAAGACTATTCAATTAAAAGTGTTTTTACCAATGAAATTACTGCAGTTTGGCCAGGTATTGATCCTGTACTTCTTGATACGTACTTAACCAACACAGCAGCCCCTGGTTATTTTAGCGAGAAGCAAGGATTTCTTTCAGGAGGCACATCGCCTGGAGCGGAATGGGATGTACTTGCGGCCAGACTAGAAGCATTAAGTCCTTATAATCCCAAAGAAACCAGCGAACTGGTAGTAGAATTTAAGTAATTGTATAAAGTGAGTTTAAAAACCCCTGGCGAAAGCCGGAGGTTTTTTTATTTATCTTGTAAATTGCTAAACAACTAGATAAAATAGCTATGAAAAATGCAATTAGCTGGTTTGAGATACCCGCCACAGATTTAAGCAGGGCGCAAAAATTTTACGAACAAATTTTGGGAATCAACTTTATCAAAATGGATTTACCCAACATCAAGATGAGGATATTTCCAATTGATGATGCAATGGGTATAGGGGGCTCCATTTGCGACAGTGGAGGCTTTCATAAACCTTCCGCGACAGAAGGCCCATTGATTTATTTGAATGGCAATCCGAATGTGCAAGTTATCCTGGATAAAGTCGAAAGGGCTGGAGGGAAAATCCTTGTGCCCAAAACGCAAATCTCGCCAGAGTTTGGGTACATGGCGGTTATCCTGGATACAGAAGGCAATCGAATTGCATTCCATTCCAGCCCTTAAAAGGTGAACCATAGGTTAGTAATGGGTTGAAGAAAGTAGTTAGGGCTGTGACACGCCTTTAATGAGTATACTTGCACACGTATTTATTTCATGCAACCCTCCATCAGCTTTACTATTACCACTGGTATCATTAGTCTAACAGTCTTGTCCAGTTGGTATGCTTTCAATAAACCGAATATTTTAAAGCGGTTTATGATGAATCCTTATCGCATTGAAAAGCACCATGAGTACTATCGCTTTATCACCTCCGGACTTATTCATGCCAATTTCTCCCATCTTCTCTGGAACATGTTATCACTCTATTTTTTTGGTGCCGTGGTGGAGCAATACTTCAGTTATATTTTTAAAAGCCTTGGACCTTACTTTTTAGTAATCTTTTATATCCTGGCTGTTATTGTATCGGATCTGCCTACTTATTTTAAGAATCGACACAACCCAGGTTATAATTCATTGGGGGCATCTGGAGGGGTAGCCGCGATTATTTTTGCTTCCATAATTTTTCAGCCACTGGAGAAGATCTGCTTTTATCTTGTGTTCTGTGTGCCCGGTTTCATTCTGGCGACAGGCTACCTCATGTGGTCATACTATAATGGCAGGAAATCAAATGACAATATAAATCATGATGCACACCTATATGGTGCCTTGTTTGGTTTTTTATTTTGTGCCGTACTCCATCCATCGTCTATTCCAAATTTCATTGAACAGATTTCCGAATGGAGATTTTTTTAGGACGGAAAAGGGGATTCAGACAGATGGTTTACAATCTCTTTTGATTTAAAAAGTGATTCAGTTCTGCCAGATGGTCTGTGTTAATAAGATCAACACCAGCATCGAGTAATGCTTCCCACGCTACTTCATTATCGGGGATTGCCCACAGACGCAATTTTTTCTTTTCATCATGCACTCGTTGAGCAAGGTCTTTTATGCGTTGAAAATCCTGTGTAGACGGTTTGGATATGCCATTCCAATCCGACCAGTTTTTAAAATGATCACTAATGACGGGCATCAAGTCAGCGGAATACCCTTTCCCTAAATCGTCAGGACGACCGTCAAGTCCTATCCCGGCATAACCTTCCTTTACCATCGTGCTTACAGGCCGATTACCGGATACAAAAATTTTTACTGGACAATTTTCCCTGACGCAACGTAAACGGGGATAAGATTGTAAAGCTTTTTGAATAGCCAGAAAAGTAATCCCCGCTTCAGTTTTAATGTCAAGCATCAGGTAGAATGGACTTTCAGTTTCTGCATAAATTTTTCCTGAATTTCTTTTCAATAAACTGTCAAGTGGAGTTAGATACAGTTTTTCAAGCGATGGAGTGTTTTTGTCAGGATGATTGTGCGAAACCCATAATTTACCATCCTGAAGATGGACATCAGCTTCTACGGAAGTGAATCTATTTTGTAAAGCATCTTTCAAGGGATGAATTTGCTTGTAATCATTGTGGGCATGGGCGTGTTGATGTGGCAATAGACTTTGAGAAAAACAAACAAAGGATGTACAGCAAAAAAGGAAAGAGAGGAAACGTGGCATTATTAAACTAATACGCATACCCGAGTACGGCTACTACATGACAAGCCGTTCCGGCCAGCACAAACAAGTGCCAGATGAAATGACTATAGCGAATCCGATCTGCTATAAAGAATAGCACACCTGTAGTATACATAAGTCCACCTGCAAGCAGCCAGAATAGGCCCCATGCCGGCATATTAACCCAGAGAGGCTTAACAGCCAGCACGGCCAACCAGCCCATCGCCAGGTATAAAGCCGTTGAGAGTTTTCCGCTACCAGCACCAGTAGTTGATTTTAGTACAACACCTAAAATAGCCAGGACCCAAACGATTCCAAATAATGACCAGCCCCACGCACCCTGAAGTATGCCAAGGGTAAAAGGCGTATAGGTGCCCGCTATCAACAGGAAGATGGCGCCATGATCAAAAATCCTAAATACGCGTTTTGTTCTGCTCTGTGGAAAAGCATGGTAAAGGGTCGAAGAAAGATACAGCACCATCATAGTTGTTCCGAAAACGCTGGCACCAACAATAGCAGCTGCACCTGCCGGAAGCGCTGCTATAATAAGGACAGGCGTGACGGCCACGGCAACCAGAAACCCTATTCCATGGCTAACGCTATTGGCAATTTCCTCCCCAAGGGTTTGATTGCGTCTTACTTTAGCAGGTTGGCTCATAATAATTTTAGAATAGTTATTGACAAATATCGGAGCTTAAGGGCTCTAAAAAGATGATATTAATCAACTTCCTCTTTCACTGCTTTCACGGGACCTAAAGACTTTAGAAAAAGAAGTAAAGAAGGAAAATCAGCAACAACATTATTGCAATCCACTTTATAAGAGGACTGTGTTCTGAAAATTCGTGTCCACATATAGGGCAGAGTTTACTCTTCGCATCAATATCCATCGCGCAGGATGGGCACTCCTTTTTTTTCATACACGAATGAACAAATCCTTAAACTTTAGGTATTCAACCATTTCATGAATTTTCCCCACCAGGTTTTAGGGACCGGTTCAAGGGGAACCATTTCTTCCACTTCTTCTTTTACCAGCTTTACTGATTTGATTGGGGCAATCACTTTAACTTTACTAAAATAATGTTGAGTTCGCTTTTCCTTTTCACGGTCCAGTTGTGACAATCTCCTTTTCTCCGCTTCAATAGCGTCTCGTTCACGTTGTAGGGCTATAGGATTTTTTCTTACGGGTTCTTCATTCTTTTCTTTTCTGCTTGGATATGCTTTCCTATTCTCCTGGCTTAATTTTTTTTCGATTTTCGTTAGAGCGGACTCTTCGTTTTGAATAGGATCACGTAAGTATTCAGGCTCTTTCTTCTTTGTTTCAGGAAGTTCAATTTTCCCCAATACTTTCAAACCTGAAAGTTCTACTTTGGCAGCCTTAATGACTTCTATTTTTTCTCGTTCAGATTCGCTGACAGGCAATTCAATATTACTATCCCCTGCTACAGTTTGCACAAGGAGTGCATCAGTTTCTTTGGAAAGATTGACTTCTTCCGTAGTTTCTTTCTCAATCGCTAACTCTGCGGCAACTTCTGCGGCCCGTGCAGGAGCAAATTTTTTCATAATCAAGGTTACATGATCATCTTCCAATCGTGTATTTGATCCGTCCTCTATCTGAATATTTTGTTCACTTAGAAATTCTACGATAACAGTTGACCGTACTGCCAACTTTCTAGCCAATTGTGCGAGCCTCATGTGATGTTACTTCCTTATTTGCATGCAAATATACCGTGAGGTATACGATTTAAAAAAACTCAAAATCTCTTATTGCTTTTGCTGATTCTATGAAACTCGTAATCAAGGCTTCTGTCGCCACTGTTTTTTTTCTGATCGTTGTTTTTTGTCTTTTATACGTGCATGTTTTGCAGCTTTCGTTGGCTTTGTTGCTGTCCGTATTTTTCTTGGTGTAAAGGTTTTAATGAAAAGCTGATCAAGTTTGTATAGGACTTCTTCTTTGTTTTTTAATTGCGACCGCTGGTCCTGAGATGTGATTACAAGTATGCCTTCTTTGGTCAGGCGATGTGCCAGCTTTTTACCGATTAGTTCCTTTTGGTCATTGCTTAAGATCGATGACCTCATAACATCAAACTTCAATGTGACTTTGGAATTTACTTTATTCACATTTTGCCCACCGGGTCCGCTGCTTCGGGACGTAGTAAAGATGAGTTCGCTGGTGAGGTCCTGAGATTTTGGGATACTCATGGAGAATGTCTTTCTATAAAACTAATGCTCCCAGTTAAATAGTATTGATTTAAAACCAAACATCCGTGGTGGACATTAATATAAGATGTCTGGAAATGGCAAGGTTATCAATAAAGCTGTAGTTCAGCTAACAGCGATTCTAGTTCAGCTCTGGTCTTTCTAAGTTTTATCTCTAAAATTCTAAGTACGCTTTCTTTACTCCCATCTTCCGCTACAAAATCATTATCATTCAGGATTGGAAATCTTCGTTTTAACATAATTTTTTGTTCTCTCCAGCTTCTGACGATGTTCATGATCGTGATATTTAAACAAAAATACTTTTTGTTACCGTGTTTAGCAATCCAATTTTACTTTTAGTGCCCCATGGCGATTTAGCGTGGGGTTACCCAAATGACAAAAGGCCTCATAATGCAGTAAAAATGCTTTGCAAGCTGCAAGGAGACTAAAGATAAGAGGTATAGGTTTATTAACATTGTTCTGCTTAAAGTGCTTGATTCTATGGTTCTGCCCACTGTAGTCTTCTTTGTTTTTATCTAAATGGAAGGTTTGGTTAACCTTCATTACCTTTGATGCAAACGCGAAATGGTATGAAAAAGTTAATGGTGTTACTAATGGTACAAATAGGTTTCTGCGCATGCGCACAAACTATTTCGTTTGGAAATTTTAAAATTGTAGAACAAGAAATAGTGTATCAGAAAGTTTTTTCGCAGGATTCTATTACCGCAGAGGCCCTGGGAAAATATTACAAAACGTTGCCAATTGTCTCCAATATTGAATTGCATTCTGATGGTGTTCAGTTTGATATTAACGACATTACTATTGACTATAAGAAATTCCAAATTAGTCAGGTAAATACTCCACCTATCATGCAGACTGGCAAATTCAGTGGTAAGGTTTCCATTGGCTTAAAAGATGGCAAGTATCGCGTTACTATGAAATCCATTCAAATGACAGGCGACATGGGATACAAGAAAATTACAGAAAAGGACAATCTTACCAATTATGCGAGCAGGAACAGTGCCACCATCCTTTCTCCGGATTGGTGCCGTCCAAATATGTTTGGGTTATTGGATCAGGCCTTTACCGATAAACTTCAATTTAATAACGGAGATCAGGGAGATTGGTAACCATACTTAGGCAGCCAGCGCCTTGCTCACTTTTCTATACACAAAGGATTGATAGATGTGTCTGCGGGCAAATCGATCTGGTGTATCCGAATTTAACAATTTGATATAGATATTTTTAGGAAGGCCAAAGTATTCATAGCTACTGCCATCTGTAAAATTTACTAACAGGGTTTGTCCTTTATACTGAAAGTCAACCAGTTTAGAAGAGGTGATTACTTCAGTATACTGCTCCAACTGTCGTGCATGGGTTTCGGGTGATATACTCACCAGAAAGTGATAGGCTTCAATAAATTCTTTGCTTTTCTCTTCGGCCTCGAGTTTCACTTCATGATTATTCTGAAATTTGTCAGGATGCCAGTCTTTCATAAAATTCCTATAAATGGCCTTTAATTCCCTTAATTCGGTTGTTTTCTCAACCCCTAAAAGTTTTCTGTATTCAATTATTTTTTTCATAAGGCCGCAAAAATATGATTTTATCATAACATCCCTATTTGAAAAACTAAGGGACCAGTAAAACGGGATTTCAAATGGGGCCGCTCACACCTGTCAAATCGCTATCAGTTATAGCTACTTTTTTGGTGTGCGATTTCTTTTGCTTCCAGAGCCATAAGGTCTCTAAGCAAAGAAAACGTTACCGTTCCAGGTTCGCCATCATTAATATATGTATTATTGATTTGTACGATAGGAACAATTCGTTTTGTGGTGCTGGTGAGGAAAGCTTCTTTTGCGTTATAAATATCTTCTATTGTAATAATTCCTTCTTCCACTTTGTGTTTATGGGCCGCCAATGTTAAGACATTCTTACGGGTGATCCCATACAGAACATAGTCTGCAGGAGTTACAACAGTGTTATCCTTTTTTACGATAAAAAAATTGCAACGGGGGAATTCTGATACGATGCTCTTTTGATGATATAATACATCGTAGGCGTTGCTCTCTTTAATTTTATCAATCAGCCATATTCCTGTGGAATAGTTGATGGTCTTAACGGCAGGTAAATCCCTTACATGATCATGCGTAATAATTTTAACGCCTTTCCTGATTTGATCTTCACTCGGGAGAGTAAGCGGATGTTGGGTGATAATAAGATTAGGTTTGCCAGGTTGATAACCATCCTCCGAGTATCCTCCTGTCAAAATCATTTTTATGCCTGAATCTGCCAGGTTGTTTTTCTTAATGAGTTGATGGATGATAGATATCACCTCCTCGGGTCTGCGAGGCACGGACATATGCATAATATCAGCGGAGTTATAAAATCGGGTCAGGTAGTCGATTAAAAAAAGAGGATATCCATCTTGCGTTTTGAGAAAATCGAAAACTCCATAGCCTCTCTGAATGGAGAGATCGCGTACATGCAGAAAAGCTTTTTCTGCAGGGACTATTTCATCGTGAATGTAAGTATACATGGTTCAAAAAAGTAAGGTAGTAAAACAGTCTGAAATGTCATTTCGGGAAGAGACGTAGGCAGACAATATTTCCGAAAACCAAATTAGTTCCATCTTAGGAGTGAAAATACCTTAAGGTAAAGCGCCATTTTGACTGATAATTTTGTGGTATGAGTATTGGCTTGAAGACAATAAGAAAGGAGAGTGTATGATGACTAAATTCAAGGATTTAATTACCTCAGTAGATATGTTGAATACGTTGCACGGTGGGTTGAGTGAACCGGTTCTTTCCATTCTTGATAGTTCCGTGGGACGTGAGATACATATACGTGTCCCTGGGGTTAAGAAGGAGGCGCTGCAAGTAGAAATTGTTAATAATCAACTGTCGATATACTATCTTATTCCGATGTATTCGGCTGGTAAGTTGATGCACATGCCTCAGATAGTGTACATGCAGGCAATACCTTACTTTATTGAAGCCAGTAAAATTGAAGCCACCTTTGAAGACAATGAATTAGTGGTGAGGCTTCCCTTTAATGAATTATCCAACGGGTATAACCGGAAAATTAAAATAGACGGTTAATTTTAAACCGTTCTATTAATATGAATAAGCGTGTTAGCAATAGCACGCATTTTTTTTATGCCGATTCACTCAAAGCAAGGGAAATGGAGTAATTTCATATTGATTAAAAAGCAATCCATTGGAAAAGGTTCTATTGTTTTCTTTTGCGACCGAAAATATTAAGGTAACCATTGAAGCATACTTTGATAAAGTGGAAAACCTGATTATAGGGGGTTATGATATTGGGAAAACGGTAGAAGAATACTGGGGCGATAGTGATTATGAATACATGAGCACCATCCCTAAAGAAGAAGTGAAAAAGCTCTATGACTTGTTCAATTTATCTCCAGGGTCTAAAAAGGAATTGCTTTCTATTCTGCAATCCAAATACAATACGAATACATGTTATAGTGAAATTCAGAATTTGCTAGGACACCATAACATCAGGTACGAAGGGTTTTCATGGATGTAACTTTTTTGGAAAGAATGAAATAGTTACACGCGCAAAAATACATTCTTCTTGTGCAAGAAGTACAGAAAAGTCCATTTAACCATTACGGCACAGATCGCCATTACTACCAGATTAGAAGGATCACCAACTAATTGTCCTAACCATTTAAAGAGAGCCTCTGTGCTATATTCCCAATTAATAAAACTCCCGGACATGTAGATCAAAATAGAATTCATACCAATAATTCTAAAGAAAAAGGCCCATCGGGAATACCCTTTAACATCAATGATATAGAAGAAGAACGCCAGTAAAATTAAACTCAAACCTCCGACATGAAGTGTGAATGAACTTGTCCACAAATTCTTATTAATCGGAAAAACCAGGTTCCACACCTGGGCCAATGCAATGAAGACAACTCCCATCAAGAACATTTGTAATGCTTTTCGCTCCATCGCGAGCGGGCTGTTCTTTAACAAATTACCAGCATAGATTCCCAACAAGCCAGTGCCAATAGCAGGGATTGTTGCCATCAGCCCTTCCGGATCATGTATGCCTAAATAAAGTTTGCCAGGAATGATTAGCCGGTCGAGGTAAGAAGCAAAATTTCCTTCCATCGTTAAATCGCCCATCGGATAGCCAGGCGCGGAGTTAAATAACAACAAAAACCAATACCCAATTAACAGTGAACAAAACCAGATGATTTGTCCCCGTTGTTTAGTGTAGAGGTAGATAATATTGGCAAACATATAGGCAAGGCCTATTCGGGCCAATACACTCGGGAAACGTATTTCAGAAATGGGACGAATTTCAAGGCCGTTGTTATAAATAATGCCTAGTAGAACGAGTACAAGTCCTCTTCTGATAACTCGTAATAAAAGTTGCTGCTTGTCTTTGCCTTTTTCAAGTTCGCGACCCACTGAATATGGAGTGGCCACCCCAGCCATGAACAGAAATAATGGAAAAATTAAATCATAAAAGCGAAAGCCGTTCCAATCAGGATGGCTGAGTTGATTGGAGAAAGCTTCCATAAAGTGAGACCCTGTTGTGGAGGCAAGGCGATGTACGATATCTTCCGCTCCCATGATCCAGAACATATCAAAGCCACGAAGTGCATCAAGTGAATAGAGACGTTGAGTAGTAGTAAGAGGTGCCATGTTGTACGTTTTATGTTCTGGGGATTTTAGTCAGTTCAGATTAATCAAGATAAAATTAGTGATCTGTGGGCAATTTTTTTTCCAGGTAGGCTTGTCGTACCAAACTGGCCGTTTTATGTTGGCCTGTATGGCTCCAACCGGGGGGCTTTATAATGTACCACAATTTGTTTTTGACACCTGGAGCATTTATTACATCTCGCCACAAAGCAGCAATCTCGCCAAAGTAGACATCAAAAAAATTATTTGAATTTATTTCCCGGGTAATTCCGTATTCCGGCATCACTTCATTCTTCTCATGTTGAAAGGTCCCAAATACTTTATCCCAAACATTCAACAGATTACAGAAGTTAGTATCCATATATAAAGGATTTCTTGCATGATGCACCCGATGATGTGAAGGTGTAAGTATAATTTTGTTCAAAAAACCTAATCGCCCATTTTTCAATAGATTTTCCCCAGCATGAATAAAGGCCCCCCACGTGCCATCAATGAACATGATAAAAAATAGCAGTGGTGGATTTACTCCCAATAAAATACAGATAGTGGTCCGTATCACATCGGCATATGGACCCTCCAAAAAGAAATGGGCAAAGCTAACAGAGAGATTCATGCCTTCCGGAGCATGATGTGTGGAGTGAAGACACCACAATAACCTGACTTTGTGAGCTAGGTAATGATATACAAAATGGGCTAGCTCCCAAACGAGATAGCCATAGATAAACCAATACCACGTAAAGCCGGATTTGAAAATAGCATATTTTTCAAAAAGCGCAACACAGAATGCGACAGCTGCAATGGAAATAAACCTTGAAGTAAATCGGTTAAATACATGGATAAAAAAAATTACTTTGTAATCAGTTATTCTGAATCTTTTATAAATAAGTGCCCGAATAATTTCAATAATTAATAAAAAAGGAATCAGGGGCCCAATCGCTGATAGAATTCCATCATAGGTAAGCAAGGATGAATAGTCACTGGATTTGAAAATCTCAATCCATTTGCCGAGGCCAAGAAAGCCAATTAATTCATCTTTTAAGATTTTAAGTATTCCCATTATTTAAGTCATTTAGGGCCAAGTTAGATAATTATCTTTCAGGCACGTCTCAACTATGTTTTCTCCAGCCGATGGTTTCTTGAGTTTTGTAATTTTGATAGACTTAGTTAGAATGTAAGTATCTTGTGTAGAGGTAAAATACTCTTCAAAGTATTCAATATGTTATCATCTTTGAATTAACTCGTGCATGCCCCATGATTACCTTCCATCTTCCGCACGGAACATATCTTCAATCATTTGTGACTTTTATCATATGTTTTTGTACAGTTTTTGGTAGTGCACAGGATAAGCGAACTCCCTTCAATGTCATTGCTTTTTATACCGCTAAGCAGGATCAGGCTCATATCAGTTTTGTGCACCAGGCCAATAGGTGGTTCCTTAAGGTAGCAAAACAATATAATTTTGAGTATGACTCCACCGACAATTGGAGTAAGCTCAATCCTGAATTTCTTTCTCACTATCAGGTTGTTCTTTTCTTAGATACCCGACCGGAAGACCCGGCCCAGCGTGAAGCTTTCAAAACGTATATGGACACCGGAGGTGCGTGGATAGGATTTCATTTTGCGGGATTTGCGCTGACGCCTTCCGATGTTCCTCAGAATTGGGACTGGTATCACAATGAATTTTTGGGATCAGGTGAATATAAAAGCAACACATGGAAACCAACCGCGGCCATACTTCGCGTTGAGGATCCCACGCATCCTGTCACACAACATTTGCCTGAAACATTTGAGTCAGCACCGAATGAATGGTATCAATGGAAAAATGATTTGCGGACCAATACAGACATTCAAATCCTTTTATCTATTGATTCTTCCAGTTTTCCCCTTGGCACCGGGCCGAAGCTACACGAGATATGGTACGAAGGTTATTACCCGGTTGTGTGGACAAACAAAAAGTATCATATGATCTACATGAACATGGGACACAACGATATTGACTACGAGGGCAAGACGAACAAAGAATTGTCATTTACTTTTGAAAATGAAGTGCAGAACAAATTGATTATCGATGCTCTTCTTTGGTTGGTGAGTTCACGAAATCCAAAGAAGGATAAACGATAATACGCCTTCAGCATATTCTGACAATATTTTCTTAATGGCCTTAATATTGGGCCAGCATATACTTTATGACATCCGTGGTGGTTACAATCCCGACCAGTTTATTTTCATCCTGGTCATCAACTACTGGTAATGCGTGGAATTCTTCCTGCGCCAATATTTCAGCAACTTCGTGGATGCTATCGGATATCTTAACCACCCGGGGTTTGTGCGACATCACTTGCCCGATGTTCAGCATTTCAAAAACCGCTTCATCGGCCGGCTCCTGACCAGCAAAGAGGCTGCTGAAGGTCAGTCGGTTTATATCTGTTTTACTGATTATTCCAACGAGTTGTTTTCCCTGAATTACCGGAACATGACGGATGCCATGATGATGCATTAAGTCGCGAACTTGTACCAGCGAATCGTCTAGTTGAACAGTATGAACATTTTTGGTCAGGATGGTGCTTACCTGTTCTCTCCTTTTCATGTCAATGAATTTTTTTTATGATCAAATAATCATTTGTTTTGTTATCAAGATTACCATCTTACTAAATTAACCGCTATGACCTTGGTCAAAGGCACCGATGATTTTCATCATACCTGATATGGTATTTGAGTAACCGGTATGAAGCGCATCAACACTTACATAATACGGCAACAGCTGCTAGTTGGGATTATTTCATTTTTAATCAGGAAGAGGCTTTACCAGGACATCTTTGTAAAATACTTTGCTTTTTGGATCATGACCCTGTAAAGCAAAAGTGCCACTGGAAAGACGGCCACCTTCAGCTGGCACAGTATATTCATTAATTATTTTACCGTTTATTTTCACGGTAATCTTTTTGCCCTCAACGATAACGTGTTCGGTAAACCATTCATCGTCTTTGGCAGGTGCTTCTTTTACATCCTGAATGGCATAGATGCTACCTGTTTTGCGCCAATCAGTATGCGTATTGTTCACTTGAACCTCATAGCCTTTTGATGGCCATCCTTCTTCCTGATAGGCTGTATGAATGAAAATACCAGAATTGGAACCGGGAGTTGTCATCACCTGTACCTTAAACTCAAAGTTCTTAAAGTTATGGTCCATGACAGAACCCGTATAAAACAAATGGGCCCGTTCGCCATATACTACAATCATTCCATCCGCTACTGTAAAAGTGCCTGGGTTTTCGCTGGCTTTCCAGCCCATCAGGGATTGACCGTCAAATAAACTGATCCAGCCTTCGGTTGTTTCTTTTTTCTGCCCTGATGCCGTAAGTTGAATCATGACGGCTAAAACGAAGATTAAAAATGGTTTCATAAAGTTCAAAGGATTTTAGGTTTGAAGAGACGTTATAAATATACAGAGTTATCATGTGGTGGCAATAACTCTTTCCATAATTGGTATGAAGGAGATTGATTTTTTACCTAACTTTTAATTTACTCTCAACTAACCGGATTATTTAGTTTATGCCAGCTTCCATAAAATCTTTGTTTACCGTTCAATTAAACTTAGCCAATGATTTATTTACCTTATCCAATAGCTGTGATACTTTGAGTTTTGGGTCACCTTCACCCAATGTTTCAATAGGAATATAACCTTTGTACCCCGAGGTTATAATGATGCCGATCAACTTATCCATATCAACCTCCACTTCCTTTCCATTGACAAAAACATTCTCCTTTATCTGCCAGTTGACAGCATAGCTAACGCTTTTGGCGATTTCTTCATAAGGATCCCCGATTCGATAACTGCCCGTATCAAGTATAAGCCCGAACCACTCCGAGTTAATCGCTTTCATAATTTGAATGGCGTCATCAGCTGTCCTGAGGAAATCATTATGATTTTGAATGGCCACTACCACACCATGCGCTTTTCCGAAGGCAATACATTCCTGAATGGCTTTTATCATCCACGTTGATATTTGATCTCGGGATTGCCCTACTGGGTTTTGGTTGCCTGAAAAAATCCTGATAACAGGGGCACCCATTTTTTCTGCGGCTACGATCCAACTCTTAACGAGTTCTATGCTTTCGCGCCTTTTGACTTCATCCGGTTCTGTAAAGTCATTTCGCACTCCGGTCCCACCGATTTCAAGACCAAGGCTAAAAGCCTTTCGCTTGACGTGATACAGATAATCATCGGGTGGTACGCGTGGATAGCCCGGAAAATAATAAGCTGTAATATCAACTGCCAGGAAATTCTTCTCTGCGCAAAACTCAAGCATATCATCGATATTCATACTCCCGTCTGTTAAAGGAGTATTGAATGAATAGGCATTAAGACTTACTTTTAAAGCATGTATATTTTCCTTACTACGTTTATCATTTCTATTAGTGCCAGAAGAACGAAATGCGATGATTGGAGTAATGAATGGGATGGCCACTACAGATTTCAGGAAGCTCCTGCGTTTTGAAGTCTTATCCATAAAAGTTCCTAATTATCAGTTCTTGAACAATACGTAAATTCAACTTAAGCATTTCTCTTCAGATGCCTGACTACATCTTCTTTAGAAACTCGGTACGCAGTACGATACTACTGCCGTTAATGCGGCAATCCACTTCATCCTCATTATCGGTGAGTCGTATTTTTTTTACTACCGTACCGCGCTTAAGGTTAAGGGATGCGCCTTTTACTTTTAGATCTTTAATAAGTGTTACTGAATAGCCATCTGCAAGTACATTACCATTACTGTCTTTTACATCCATGATTGTTTTTTTTGATGTTTCGAAGATAGTACAATTCTCCTGACTTACCTTTGATCGCTTGATTATCGCATCAGGAAAATGAAGCTAAATTTCGTATTAGTATTTTTACATTTCTGAACTACTACCCGTGAAGCGAATTGCGTTTGTCACATGTTCAAGTAAACCAGATTTTGCTCCGGATGACAAAGAAGTTGTCCCTCTCCTTATTGCAAGCGGTGCTCATGTGCAAGCGATTCCCTGGGACAGCAATTTTTCCGATTGGCAAAGCTTCGATAAAGTGGTGCTTCGTTCCTGCTGGAATTATCATCTGTATCCCAATAGATTTCTAGCCTGGCTGCATCATATTGAAAGACAAGGGATAAAGCTGTTCAACCCGGCCAGTATTGTAAGATGGAATGTGCACAAAAGTTATTTAGAGAAACTTTCGCTAGAAGGAGTGCCGTTGCCAAAAACAGTGTGGCTTCCGAAAGGATCTTCAATTGAGCTGCTTACGCTATTTAATAATAACGGTTGGCAAAAAGCTGTTGTGAAGCCAGCTATCTCAGCCACTGCATATCAGACATTCCTAATAACACTAGAAGATGCCGGATATCATCAAGTTGCTTTCAATACCTTACTTCATGAAAATGATCTGATTGTTCAACAATTTATACCACAGGTTCAGCAAAAGGGTGAGTGGTCACTGATCTTTTTTAACAAAAAATTCAGTCATGCAGTATTAAAAAAGCCAAAGGCATCTGACTTTCGTGTGCAAAACGATTTTGGTGGAACAGCTTGTGCTGTGGAGCCTTCACTGAGATTGGTAAATCAAGCGAAAAAAATTCTCGCACTCATTTGTGAGCCTTTGCTTTATGCTCGCATTGATGGCGTAGAAGTAGATGATCAATTTCTGTTAATGGAATTGGAGTTGATTGAGCCCGTTCTTTTCCTCTCACTTAGTAAAGAGGGCGTCACCAGATTTGCAGAGAACTTACTGTTATAAGAAAGACCGGAGGTCAATTGATCGATGCTTTTGTCCCTTTGGACAAGGAGAAATGAGCCTTAAAGATGATTGGTTACAGAAGAGGAGATTTTGTCATTCATCATCATGAGTATGAATCTTAAAACCATTCTTATTTATATTTTGGGTTTGATCTGCTATGCAGGGTGCAACCAAAAATGTGAAGACTTTGATTTTCGGATTATTGACTGGATGCCACATCATGCAGGTGATACCTTTCTATTGAAGGACAGTCTCATGTCTTACCCCTTTACGGTTGAACTGGCTGAGATTAATCACTCCGATAAGGTGAGGAACCATTCGAAATGCATTTGTGCCAATGACTATACGGTCCTGGTATCCACAAATCAAGTGGAGGTAACTATTTTCTTTAATGAATCACGAACTGTGGAACAGTCAAGCGTTTCAGCAAACGGTGAATCGCTTATGTTCGCTGAGCATTGGGACAAGTTGGATGTACACGGGATGATTTATAAAGATGTGATCGTCTATAAAAACATGCTTCCCTCCTCAAGTGCTATTTTCGAGCAAGTCATCCTGGCCAACTCAATTGGCATTGTGGCCTTGGAGGGCACCTTTGGTAGTTGGTTGCGGAAGGACAGAACTCTCCTTCACGTTGACCCTTCCAAAATTTCATACCGCCAGTTTAGTTGCGTGTAGGGCAGCAATAAGATTGCCGGAAAAACTGGGTGAATGCCATAACCAACCTGTGTTTCGTTTCCGAACTATATGTTTATCTCATTGAGACGAACCAATTCTTGCTTCCGGACAAGTAGTTTCAATTTTTATTTTGGAGAATGCATTGAACACGGCTGGAAATTGAAATGCGTTCATAAGCATACGTTAATCCCGGAAACAAATGAAAAATAAAATCAGAACTTCTCCTGTAAAGCTGTGAACTTATTATGAAATTGGAAAATGTTCCAGCGAGTCTTACACTATATTCTAATCCGAAATCTAGCGGGCAAGGAATTGACCGATGAAAAAATCTACGATTTCAAGCGACTCACTCTTTTGCAGGGTGCTATTATTCTTTCTCTCTTTTTGTTAGACCTTTTTACGTATCTCGCTTTTCCTTACCACATTGAATTGGCCGAGTCGATATTCTTTTTGCTGTTAGGTGTTTACGTTTTCCTGTTGTGGGATATGTTGAGGAACTATACCAGCAGCAAAACGATCATCTTGCTGAATTTCATTTTTATCATGGGTGTCTTTTTGATCGGCTTAGTCGTGGTTAATCCGTTTATGCACATGGAGGCTGAACCACCATATAGAATATTTCTTGCCTGTATTATGGTATGCCTTCTGGCGGTGGAGTGCACAGTAATCTATTTCACACTGATGGAATTTTTTAAAAAAGATCTTTGTATGCCGATGCGTTTGTGGGGAGCAGCATGTATCTATCTTATGATTGGCCTTGCTTTTGGAAACGTATATGAAAATTGTGTGCGTACTGGAGATTCAATGTATGGGAATAGAAATTCCCTTACAGACCATGGCTTTGATGAAACGGATCGAATTCAGTTTGATGGTATTGAGTGGTATGGATAGCCCTTACAGCAACCCGATTGGAATGGTGTTTTCAATTGCTACAATCGAGGCGGTTTGGGGCCAACTTTTTATCGTTTTGATTGTGGGAAGGTTATTGATGAAGTGAGCATCCTGACTGCAGAAGCGAGTACCCCCAAGAAGAAGTTGACAAACCATTTTTTAACGGCCTATTTATAAAAGATTGCATAATTCATTTGACACCTAATTGGTGCTAAAGATTGTAACACTTGTTCAGGTAAGTTCTTTGACAAGGGAATCATCAAATACACTACAAGGGTAAGTCTCAACAAATAACCAAAATTTCTGTTTTAGCTGATTATGGTCATTTCTTTTATTTCCTGAGTCCCTTAATGTTGGTCAGTTATTGAGTCCGAGTTATTTCAAGTTGAGTTATTTAAAATGCCTGAGAAGGGACAGCATTATGAAACGGAATCCATTCTTCATTATTTTATTTACCACATTAGGTCTATTGTGTAGTGCAGTTCACGCACAGGACAACAATTACCTGGCGTCCAAATATGATTTCATCCCCGGGGAAAAAATCATTTTCTTCGATGACTTCACGACAGAAAGCGTGGGCGATTTTCCCGCACAATGGTTAACAAACGGGAGCGGTGAAATCGTGACCTCACCGAAGTTCCCTGGAAGGTGGTTTCAAATCACCAAAGGGGGCTATATCATCCCAGAGGCACGTGAGGATTTTACGGACAATTATACCATCGAGTTCGATTTAGTCCCCATGAATACCGCTAGCAGCGAAACCCTTATGGGTACCGCTTTCTATTTATTATCCGGTTCATTGGATGAACCCGGAGGCGGAGGAGAACCGGGACATGCCGGACTTGTATTGAGTCCTGACTATGACAATATCTTTTGGAAGAATTGGTCCGAAGCAAATGACCAGCGTTACGATGGGATGGTTTCTTACCTGTTCAAAACGAATGAAAAATACCATATTTCGTTTTGGATTCAGAAGCAACGGATCAGACTTTACGCCAATGAAAGTAAAGTCCTTGATCTACCACGTGGGTTACCGGCAGGATTTAACTATAATATCTTCCGAATTGAAACCCTTAATGAATCTATTCCAATTATCGCCAATTTCAGAATTGCGGCAGGCTTACCAGACCTGAGAAATAAGTTACTGAAAGAAGGAAAAATAGTTTCCTATGGCATCACCTTCGATGTTAATTCCGATAAACTGAAACCTGAATCTTATTCTACACTTAAAGAGATCGCAGATGTGGTAAAAGAAAATCCTGGTATGCGGTTGCAAATAGTTGGTCACACCGATTCGGATGGTGATGAGGTCTCCAATCTTGATCTTTCGAAACGCAGAGCGGCATCTGTAAAAAATGAATTGCTAAGCAAATTTACTTTAGAGGGTTCAAGACTTGAGACAGATGGCAAAGGAGAATCGGTACCGATAGCAGACAATACTTCCGCTGTAAACAAGGCTAAAAACAGGAGGGTTGAATTCATAAACATAAAAAACAGATATGAATCATTGGCTGGGGCAAAGAGTCTTACTGCTTTGGGGGCCGGGTCCTTCATCGATGCACGAGATAGTAAAAACTATAAAACAATAACGCTTGGTAGCCAAACCTGGATGGCAGAAAACTTGGGTTATAAAGCAAACAGCGGCTGTTGGGCTTATGACAATAAGCAAAGTAATCTGACAACCTATGGATATTTGTATAACTGGGAGACTGCAAAAGGTGTTTGCCCTTCAGGCTGGCATTTGCCTACTGATACCGAATGGACTATGCTTACAGACTTTCTGGGTGGTGAAAGCCTAGCAGGTGGTCGACTAAAAGAATCTGACATGACACATTGGAATAGCCCAAATACCGGAGCAACTAATACGAGTGGCTTTGCCGCGCTGCCGGGAGGTGGCCGTACCTACGATGGCAAATTCGATGTCATAAGAAAATATGGTTACTGGTGGAGTTCAACAGAGGCAGATGATACGATAAGTGCCTGGCACAAGGCGATGTTCAACAATAACAGTGAAGCCAGAAGATTCCGCAGTATTAAGGCTAATGGTTTTTCTGTACGTTGTGTAAAGGATGAATTGAATAAATGACCCGTCATCATGTCAAATTTTTTTGGATACCTTTTCATCTGGATTTGCATGGTGCCGCAAATTTCCAAGGCACAAAACACTGGAAAGTATTTAACTGACAAGCCCGGCAATTGGGTGCTGCATAATAATCTCCAACGGACAGGTCCAGTCTATGATCCATATGTAAAAAATGTCACAGGTGTTGCCGAGTGGTTTCATCAAAATATTCCACTCATGACCAACCCCAGAGGATTTGATCTTCAGGCAACTATTTTTGGAATGTGGGACGAGGATTATGCTAATCGGGTAAGTAATTATGGACTTCGTTGCGAATTAAATTTTGATTTTCAGTTATTTTTAAAAGAAAACGGGAAAGAAACCAAGTGGACTGTTGAACCTTCCTCACTGGGAGTTTTACATCAACAATACCTCATCGGGACACGGCCTTAATTTTCATTATCTGGTATACAATGAAGTAAAAGACAGTCCGTCTTTGAAAATTCCCTTAGATAAAGCAACAAGTGAATTGAATGATCTATTTCTTGTTTTCCCTTTTGAAAAAGAGCTTGCCCCAGGAGTCAAATTGTTTGGTGACGGCAACTTGATTATTTACAATCCTGATCGCCCTTCTTTTTGGCTCCCCGTAACTGTGCGGGAGGTGGTGGAATTGGAACTTGCTTTCTATAATATCAGAGAGGATGATAAGCAATGGGTTTATCCTTATTTGAAAACAGCTGCTGACAAGTTAACAACGGAAGAACTTGATGCACCGGCCTATGGAGGAAGTGAGGACGCCATACTGGGTGTGAATGGATTAAAACAGGGATTGCAAATCATGAAGTTCAACAAGGAATACTGGGACAGGTCGCCACCTCCTTCGGCTGTTCAATTAATTACATCCGGGATAACGGTCATCCAAATTATGGACAACTGGTAACGAATTCGATAAAATTAAATGAGTTGAAAAGTCTATTGGCTGATTTGGGAAAGAACAGAAAATAAAACTCGTCATCAACAGCCCGAAATGCTCTGCACAATGCGCAGATAGTATCAATTCATTCGCTAAACATTTACCACCTTCATACCCGCTTCCGCGTAGCGAGTGCCGGCTGCAACATCTTTTGGTGCAATCGTATCCAACGTTTTCAATTCTTCTTTTGTGAAAGTCACCTTCAGAGCGTCAATATTTTCTTCGAGGTACTTCATGCGTTTTGTGCCTGGAATTGGGAAGAGGTTGTCACCTTTCGTAATCACCCAGGCCAGGGCAAGTTGTGAAGTCGTGCAACCTTTCTTTGCGGCCAGCACTTCCAGCTTCTTCACAATCTCCATGTTCTTTCGAAAATTATCACCCATGAAGCGCGGGGAAAGCCGTCTCCAGTCATCGATGGCCAGGTCTTCAAATTTTTTAATGTTTCCCGTAAGGAATCCCCGGCCTAATGGACTATAGGGGACGAACGCGATCCCGAGTTCTTCGCACGTGGCCAGCACATCTTCTTCCGGTTCACGACTCCATAAAGAGTATTCGCTTTGCACCGCTGTGATTGGATGAACCTTATGCGCCTTGCGAAGTGTAGTGGCCGTAACTTCCGACAAGCCAATGGTTTTTACTTTTCCTGATTTCACCAATCCACTCATGGCGGCAACCGTTACTTCAATAGGAGTGTCAGGATCAACGCGGTGTAAATAATATAAGTCAATCACCTCAACATCTAATCTTTTCAAACTTGCCTCGCATGCTAATGCTACATAGTCAGGCTTCCCGCTGAAGCCACGCACATTAGGATCTTTGGAGTTGCGCAGAATTCCAAACTTGGTGGCCAACAGCACCTGATCACGTTTGCCTTTGATGGCTTTGCCCACTAGCACTTCGTTGGTATGCGGCCCATATACATCGGCTGTGTCAAGAAAGGTAACGCCCAACTCAATGGCACGGTGAATAACCCTGATCGATTCGATGTCATCGCCTGGCCCATAAAATTCTGACATGCCCATACAGCCTAAACCCAGTTGAGAAGTTTTCAATCCTTGTGATCCAAATTTTCTGATTTCCATAGTAGAGTTATTAAACCTGAGAGAATAATCCAGGCAAGTATACCTGCCAAAGGTAAATTGAATCTAGGAGATTTAATTTATTTGTTTGGATCATTGTTGCCTTCCACGTCCAGCCACTTTGTACTATACTTGATTCGCGACCATTTAAATTGTTACACCATGAATAAGACATCGTAACACAATTTATTTCAGCTACAACAGCCCCATCGGATCATCCACTACTCTGAAATTCTCATGAAAGGCGTTGATCTTTTTCATGTCCTCATCAGAGATCTGAAAATCAAACACATCAAAGTTTTCTTTCAGTCGCGTTGGGTTTGATGATTTTGGAATCGTAGACACACCTAATTGCAGGGCCCAACGGAGAATAATCTGGGCTGGAGTTTTTTCGTACCAGCTGGCCATCGCCATCAATTTTGGATCAGTAAATCGTTGGCCTCGTACCAGGGGTGTGTAGGCTTGCAGTTGAATGTGTTTCCTTTTGCATTCAATCAATACAGTTTCCAAAAATAAATATGGACTAAACTCTACCTGATTTAAAGCTGGAGTTACTTTGCTATAGGTATCGATTTCCTTCAAAAAAGGAACCAGGTAATTGGCTACGCCAATAGCACTAACGCGTTTTTCGGCATATAATTTTTCAAGTGCCCGCCAGGTTTCTTTTCTTGTTTTCTTGATGGGCCAATGGACCAAATACAAATCAATGTATTCGCAATTCAGCTTCTTACTGCTCACATCAAATGCACGCAGCGTGTTGTCATAGCCCTGATCGCCATCGGCAACTTTTGTGGTGAGAAAGATTTCATTGCGAGGCACAGTACTCGAACGAATTGCCTTGCCAATCTCCGCTTCATTCTTATACATCGCAGCGGTGTCAATCAGTCGATAACCAATTTGAAGAGCGTTGGTCACGGCCTCTTCCGCTTCGCGGTTATACATGTCATAAACACCTAAACCCAGCAGCGGCATGGTGATGCCATTGTTGAGGGTAGTAAATAGCTGATTCATTTCAATATTTGTTTTCTTCCCATGGTCTGTGCTTGCATGTCTGGTAGTTCCTCACAGACCATCCCCTAAAATTAATCAGTTGTTAGCCTCTTTTGAAAAAAATTAAGGTCCGTGAGGACGGACCGAGAAATTATTATTCAGGAGTTAAAGAAGGAATAATCACCACTTTTCCAGTCCTAATAATTTCTTTCCAAGTGGTGTAAGTTCAGCTGTTTTATATTTGGTTTGTTCCCACTTGCGCGGATCGCCCGGGAAAGCATAACCTTCAGGTGCAATGCGATCACGCCACGAATTAATTCTCCATTGACGCAGTATTTCATTGTCCTCTTCCGCAGGCATCATCGAAATGTATTGAGCGATGCGCACTTTATCTTTTGAATTATTAGGACGGATGCCATGTGGCTCTGTGCTGTTGAAGATCAACAAATCTCCCGCTTCCATTTTTACTTTCACTTTTTCAAAGCCGGTTACATCGGGTTTGAAGTAATCACGATCGGCAGGCTGCGTTAATTTCCAGGTATCATAGGTTCTGTACAATTCGGGTATGCATTGAAAGCCTCCCATGTTCTCATCGGTTTGATCCGCTATCGCTAATACGCCTTGCACATTTTGGGGTTTGGTTTCCGGATCATAATCCCAATGAATAAATCCTTTGTATTCAAAACCAGGACGTATTGGTAAATTCAAATTTGCCCGGTCGATGGTACACCACAATTTATCGGTACCCCAGATATCGACAAAAGCATCGTATACACGCTGAACAGATCGATTGTCCCACAAGTATTGATGATTATAGATTTCCACCATACCTGTATTGGTCAGTTCTTTCATTTGCATCTCGGCACGGGGAGGTGCATACCAGGTAGCAGGATCGTTTGGATCTTTCTCCTCAAACTCCCAAAGTAATTTAGCCAGACGCACGCAGTTTTCTTTCGGTACCGCATTCTTGATTACAATGTACCCGTTGTGAATCCAGAATTTCCAATCCTCTTCGGACAGCACACGAAGAGGCTTGCCATTGGAGCGATCATTCAATTTTTGCGTGCTGGACTTTGCTACGGAAGGATTGCCTGGAATTTCCTTATGAGCGGGAGCCATTGTGGGTGCCATGGCGGCCATGGTAGCGGGAGCTTTTTTTTCCATGAGATGTTTTGTTTTTTAGTAAGCCAAAAGTATCCTACCTATTGTCTCGAAACTTCTGCTAGAGTTGCCATTTTTTGTTCTCTATTGATACTTTTTATGGTAAATTGATATTTTAAGTACATTTAAGGTCAAAAAATCAAAAAATTATCCATGAAGATCAAACTTGAAAAGGTCCAGCCTGATGAGGGAAGTTCGTTTCGGATTTTGAAAAATCCACGGTTAAATGACCTTTTCTATTGGCACTATCACCCGGAGTATGAGTTAATTTTTATCGCTGGCGCGGATGGCACACGACACATTGGAGATCACATTTCAAGATTCAAAGGCAGCGATCTTGTATTTATGGGTCCCAATATTCCTCACCTGAATTTCGATTTTGGAATTCGCACGGAATATGAAAAGATAGTGATTCAGTTGCAGGAAGATTTTTTACAGGAAGCGCTGGCAGATATTCCCGAACTGTCCGATATCCGGGTGCTGTTTTCAAAAGCACGCATGGCCATTACATTCAACGGAGAAACCAAACGAGTTGTAGGGGAGAAGCTGAAGGAGTTGATTCATGAAAATCACTTTCGTCAATGGATTTTATTATTAGAGATATTTCAATTGCTGGCCACCAGCACCGAAAGTGAAGTGCTTAACATTCTACCGATTGAACACAACTATAACCTGAAAGAACAAGAGCGCATCAAAAAAATATATCGTTACGTGGAGGAACATTATCACGAAAAGGTTGACATGCATGACGTAGTGGACTTATGTAGTTTGTCGATGGCTGCCTTTTGTCGCTACTTTAGGAGAATGACGAATATGACCTTCACAGAATTCCTTAATCAGTATCGTGTGAATCAGGCAAAAAAATTATTGCTCAAAAATTATAATGTAAGTGAAGCTTGCTTCGAAAGTGGGTTCACTAATTTATCTTACTTTAATAAGACGTTCAACAGATATGCACAAGAAAACCCCATGCATTTTAAAAAGCGCCATGGGCATGCGTTGAATTAATCCTTATCTTTTGGTGCCTCTTCTACCACAACCCTGTTTCCCCTTATGATGCCTAACCTAAGTATCCCCGATCTCGTTATTGTATTCGCCTATTTTGGCGTTGTCTTTTACATTGCCCGTTGGGCCACGCTCAGGCGAACGCACAGTCACAGCGACACGGCATCAGCAGATTATTTTTTGTCAGGAAAAAGCGAAGGCTGGCTGGTCATTGGTGCAGCACTCTTTGCTTCCAACATTGGTTCAGAAATTATTCTGGGGCTTGCGGGCTCCGGTGCGCGGGCCGATATGCCCAATGCACAGTTTGAAATTCTTGCTTCTTTAGTATTAATTATTCTGGGATGGGTATTTGTTCCATTCTATCTCAAGACAGGTGTCTACACGATGCCCCAGTTTTTGGAGATGCGATATTCTCCCGCTGCGCGAACGTATCTTTCAGTTGTTTCCATTCTAGCCTATGTGCTCACTAAAATTTCACTCATTATTTTTTCCGGTGCTCTGATCTTCGACATGTTTGGAATTCCATTCTGGACCGGGGCCATCATCATTGTGTTATCAACGGGATTTTATACCGTGTTAGGGGGATTGACTGCGGTAATCTACACCGATTTAATTCAGACTGTTATTCTTTTAGCCGGAACCATTGCCGTTACATTTTTCGGATTACATCAACTGGGAGGATGGAATGAGATGACGAATACCATTGCAGTCGCTAGCGCTGAGCAGGGTAATCCCAGTGTGCAACAATTCTTCAACTTGTGGCGTCCGATGTCGGATACCAATTATCCATGGACGGGAATGCTATTTGGTGCGCCAATTCTCGGAGTGTGGTATTGGTGTACGGATCAGTTTATTGTTCAAAAAGTGTTATCAGCAAAAGATATCAGCCAGGCACGCAAGGGCACTTTGTTTGCAGGCTTTCTAAAATTACTTCCCGTCTTTATATTTTTGATGCCCGGCATCATCGCGTACACCCTGGCAAAAAAAGGAATGCTGGAATTTTCATTGGAAAATGCCGATCAGGCGATGCCAGCTATGATCACCACGTTACTTCCTGTGGGATTAAAAGGTCTTGCTATTGCGGCATTACTCGCTGCTCTGATGAGTTCATTGTCGTCTGCGTTCAACTCTTCATCTACCTTATTCACCATTGATTTTTACAAACGTTATAAACCAAATGCAACCGAAAAGCAATTAGTGTTGGTAGGGCAAATTGCTACAGTGGTATTAGTGATTGTCAGTTTAAGTTGGATACCGTTTATGAGAACATTGATGGGGGGCGGTATGTTTCACTACCTGCAAAGCATTCAGGCGTATATTTCACCACCAATAGCGGCTGTGTTTTTATTAGGACTTTTCATCAAGCGCATTAATGCGCGTGGTGCCATTGTATCTCTGTGGGCAGGATTTGTATTGGGCGTATCACGATTGATAACAGAGTTTATGGCAAAGGAAGGAATGATCAATGTAGAGGAAGGAAGTTTTCTACACACGATGTTAAGCATCAACTTTCTACACTATGCGTTGTTTCTGTTTTTGTTTTGTGGTGTGATTTTGTTTGCAGTAAGCCTGACGGCACCCGCACAATCTGAAGAGCAATTGAAGTTGGTTACCTATAAGCGTACGCCATCTGTGAAAGGCGAGGGCCACTCCATGGATTTTTGGCTAACCGTATTATTGATTGCTTGTGTGATTTTCTTGTGGGTGTTGTTTAGCCCCTGGGGAATTGCATGATGGATCTAATCCTTCGCCTGTCCTCTGATTTGGTATTATTTTCCCGAAAATCCTCCTGTGTGCTGGATTTAACCCAAATAACGCATTAGGATTTTCGAATGAATAATATGCTATTGGCGTGAAACTTATATTGATTATTCTATCAATTTAGTCTTATGTCCTTTCGACCGTAGGGAGAAATTTTATCTAATGGAAACAACTTGTCAACCAAGAGAAGATTTCTCGCCTGCCTACCTGCCCTCCGCACTGCTTCGGGAGGCGGGCCGGTCAGGTAGGCTCGAAAAGACTCGAATAAACAAAATTGCAAAAGGATTTTCTAATGCGTAATCTGGGATTAATTGTTATTCTTTACCAATTTAAAAAACATATCTGTTATTTCTTCCGCGACCGTTGTGCTGTGAAGTTCTTGAAACACTTTAAGAAAACAGGAAGAATAAACCATGGTATCGGAATGGGTTACTTCAGGTTGCCATAAAGGAAGGCATACCAGCAAATGATAGCGTGCATCGCGCACATCGTAGACTACTGTAAGATGGATGTCTTCTTCTGACGGAGCAGGCCTAAACAAAAAAAGAGGAAAGTCAAACAATTTAGTTTCCCCTAGATCGGGAATTAAATTCGCATCAAAATATTCATATTTCATAATACTGCTTTCGAGGTCAGTGAGTGACAGCAATTTTTGTGCGTTTGCTAGTTTGTCATACATCACCTGATAAGGAATGCTTTCGGAAAAGAAAGCCTTTATGTTAACCCAATGCTGCGAGCTGAGTTGTAGAAATTGAAGGGCCTCCCGGCCAATGCTAAGTTTATAATCAAAGTAGGTGTAGCCGGGCACAAAATATCCAGGATAGAAATAGCGCAGGTTCAACTGAAGACAATATTGTATTTTTTGATAGATCAAATATTTACCCAGACTATACTTTTTGTAAGCAGGATCATATACTGAGGTAATTCCAGATGCTGCTGTTTTACCGATATCAAAAAAGCCAATCGCGATGAGTCGATCACCATCGTGTACGGTTACTTCATAGGTAGTATAGATTGATTTAGTATCCTTATTTCCAAACAGGAGATGTTGGAGTGACTCTGAAGTCTGGAAAGAAAGCGATAGTTGATATCGCGCATACAACTCCTCTTTCTCTATGGTGAGATGGGCCGGTTGGATGGCTGTTCGGAAGACCGCATTTTGCTTAAAGAGTTTGACTTGTGTGCGGTCAGCTATGTAATCATTCAGTAAAATACGAAGCCAAATGGTACTGTATATCTCTCCTTTGAAGCGTACAAAATTGGTGGTAAAGATGGCTTGTCCCATTCTAAACCATCCTCGTGCCAGGTAGGCATCCAGTTCAGAAAGCGCCAACTGTTCGGGTGAGTGCGATTGAGCAAACATGCCCTGCAATATAATTTTTTCTGTTGCTGATCTATGCGGTTACGGGCCAATTTTTCCGATTACGTGATAATTTCCTGTAGAAATATATATCCAAACGAGTTTCAAACTTATGGAGTACATCTTGATGGTATCTCATCGCCAGTAAATCGAATGAATAGTATCAGAATTTTGATTTCAGACGCCCTCAAATTTTATAACGCAAGAACTTATCTAAGATTGGCGCTGAAATAAACAGCAGAGACCAAGGACTGGCAGCAGTACAGGAACAATACTCTCTATAAGAAGGGATAGCAACGTATAGCTGATTATTCGTAAAGAATTCTTACCGCAAAAATTTTAGTTTCCCCTCTTTTGGCTTCTTGCCTGAATGTTTTAGGGCAAAGGCTTTAACTGCTTTCGCTTTGAGTTCCACATCGTCAAAGTCAACTTTGGTTGCCTTCAAGGAATACAACAGAAAGCGCATTTCTTTTCGATGGATATTATCGTCAGCTTCAGTTAACTGGTAGAGGTGTACGAAGGCATTCAGCTTTTCTTCTTCAGAACACAGATTAAGCATTTCTATTCCTTTCTTAAAAATTTGCTGCTCAGTTTGTGTTGAGATGATTTCTTCGAAATCATCGAAGATCCAATCGGGTATGTTTTCCTTCAGCTTGATCTCATGGAGGGCGGCTTTTTCGCGAGAATCTACCTTGCCATCCACCATCACGAGCAAATGAGCAAAATAGAGTATCCCAAATTGAAAGTTTGTTTTTTGATCTAAATTCATGGCCCCTTTCGATCATTCCCGCCCAGCTACCCAGACTTGTCTACAAGTTAAACTAAGGTGGAACTTTGTTTTTTCTTCTTTTCGGTTAAACAGTACATGGGTGCTATTAAGGGCGTAATACTTTGTAGAGATTCTACTTTGCACATCCAATGTCTACTCCGAGGCAGCCAAAATTTCATTCACTATTTCCATGGCCTGACTTTCCGGATCTGTAGTCCATTTGCTACCTGACATTACGATCACCAGCCTTACTTCAGGTATTACAAAAATATATTGACCCCCATAACCCCAGGCAAAAAAAGAGGATACCATCTTTCCTTTCCACTGAAAATCTTTTGTCCACCAAAAATATCCATAACCTACTGTGGAGCGTGGATGAATTTTAGTAGAGGTTGACTCTCTGACCCAATGTGTGGGCACTACGCGCTGGCCATTCCAAACTCCATCGTTGAGATATAATAAACCAAACTTCAGCATATCACGTGGCCGAAGTCCAATGTCACCAATAGCACCCATGGGGCTGGGTTCGCTGATATAGGATTTTTCGATACCCAATGGTTGTAATAATCTTGTTTCCAGTTCTTCTTTGTTTTCCAGATGAGTAGCGTTTCTCAATACCGCATTGATCAGAATGTGATTGAGCGAATTGTAAGCAAACACAGGGGTGGCCGATGCAACTCTCGGCAACGAAAGTAAATGAACAAACTGATCTTTCTCATTGGCTGCGTTGGATAACGAATTCCGGTTGTCCATATAATCGTAGGTTTGTTCATCCCATGGAATGCCTGTGCTCATCGTGAGAAGTTGATGTAAGGTAAGGTCTTTGTTTGCCGCTGTACAGGCCCATGTTTCATAGCCCGGTAAATTCGCACAGAGAGTCTCTTTCACATTTTTGATTTCTCCCTTTTCAAGGCTTATCCCAATGAGGGCCGACACCACACTCTTCGTGGCCGATTGAATGTTATATACATAGTTGCGATCATAGCGGTAAAAATATTCCTCCAACACCAGCTGGTTATGGCGGGCCACCAAAATACTGTGAATGTCAGTATAGTGACCATCGGCTATGCGTTCTATTAGGCTATCAATCGCGGTTGCGTTGATGTGTTGATTGCTCACGGTGCTACAGGTGATGCCATCCTCTTCTTGGGGAGGAGGTTGGTAAGTGTATGTGGGGTAGTTGTGCGGATGTAACCCTGATATAGTATCACCATTTGCTGCTACAAAATTTAATGGGTAAACAGTAGAATCTTCACCAATCCATAGCCCTGTGATTTGATTCGTATTTCGGTTATAATGCCCCCTATACTCCGAATAGAAATCGTGTAAACGGAAATGAAGTGAGTCATTGGTAAAGTAAAGGGTATCAAGAGAAAATTCCCCGGCTTTAAACGTAACGTTCTTTACTACGGGCAACGCTCCTTGCCAGCCAAGGTAAATGTGGTAGGTGATGCCTGGAAATTTGAGAAAGCCTATATAATCTCCTGATGGTGTTGGTGCGTGTGAGGTGCACATAACAAACAGCAACACAGGTAAGATCAATAGACGCGGCATCCGATTAGGGTGAAGATTAATAATCCAATGACCCTTGACAAGCTTAGGATGCTGGGTGTCTTTTCAGGGACTTCTCGCTTCTTCTCAATGCTTTACTTGATCCAGCCATTGGCCATTGACTTTCGGGAGAACCAAATGAGAATTGCGCCAATCACCACCACCATAATTGGCATGACCGTACCACCGGGTCCATACACCTCAATGGAGTTGCTCATAAATAGTGAATGGTACATTTGCACGATTATTCCTACAAAAGAGAGAATCAGTATTGGCGTGGCTAATTTTCTTCTTAGCAATAAGAGAACAGAACCCAACGCGCCACCCCACACCGCGATAGCAAACGCCCCGGTATACCAGGCGGGCAAAGACTCGCGAAGTGTTCTTTCATTTTCGGGTAATACCTGAAGGGCTTCGGGGCTCATGGTAACTTGCGCAAGGTAGGCCATAACGCCCATTAAGTTCCAGACCAGTGCAACGCCACTGACAACCCAGAACCAGGTAACGGGTTTGCTAGTTTCGGTCATATCTATTTTTGGTTAGGTGGTGACATATGAATATACAACCTAGAAAAAATAATTGGAATTTCCTTGTCTTTGGGGTGTATTTCAAATTCCCCGCGTTGGACCAAGGCCAGCAACAAAGTTAGTATAACCATTCCTGGGTCGGTGAGTCCTCCAAGGTCTTTTCGCGAAAAGCAATCAGACCTTGGAGGATTTTCGGCAATGGAAATGAGGGGTTATATGTAATTGTCGCACATGGTAAATACCGACATTATGCATTCTTTGCGCCTCAGCGTTGCAGTTATTTTTTTACCGCACAAAGACGCAAATAATACACAAAGTAGTTATGTAAACAATTTTAGACACCGCGACAAGTTGAAATGCACCTTGTCTTTGCCCTGTTCTATACAAACGAATTGAGGTGGACAGCGAAAAAGGCGTTGGCTCGAAACTCCTAACGGGTTTTAATTTGTTCATCGAACATAATTCGATGGCCATTGATGGTTTGAATTGCAAAATCGATGACCCCAGGGTTTGTTTCTGTTTCGTCAACTATAGGGGCTCTCTCCCCTAACCAAATCAACATGATCTTCGAAAGAAGAAACTCACTCTACTTTCAAGGTTTCAAACCTGTTGCTCGTCCCATTTTCATTGATAGCCTCAATCGTAAAGTAATAGGTCTTCATTCTGTCCATGGTCTTCAGCCAGTATTCATTGTTGCCGTGGACCATGATGGCCGTATATAATTTATCAGGTGCGGTGCCATAATAAATATGATAGGCATAGGCATTATCGACCGGATTCCATTTAATAAAAGCGCTTCTCTTGTCTTTCTCGGTTCGCAACACCATAAACTGTTTCACCGCTTCAGGGTTTGCTCCATTTCCATTCCCGAATACACGCAAACCACTAATGGCAAATTTGCCGGTTGGCATATGAATATTTTCGAGTTTGATGTATCGGGCTTGCACTGGTTTTGAAAGTTCTACATAATCATGTGGCACATCGGTTTGATTTGCACTTTTATCCATCAACACACTCCATTTTTTCCCATCGACTGAATGCCATAACTTATATTGATGATACTGATCCGTTCTTTTTCCGAGCCGGTCCGTATCTACATCCTGATCCGCATAATTGATTTGCACGGCATGAACGGTTGACACATTTCCTAAATCCGTTTGTATCCATTCACTCTTGTTACTGCTGGCTGCACTCCAATACGTTTTCATGTCCTCATCATTGGCTTTGTTGGCAGTATAATTTCCGAATGTAGAAGACACCATCATCGGCTTATCATAATTCAGCAACATCCAGCCCGTGAATGCCCCCGGTTTGGAAGCGTCAGTAGAGTAGTGCGGATAATCTCCGAAGGCCGTGTTGCACCACATCACTCCATCATTATCGAAACCGGCAGGCCAGATGCCCAACCTGCGCTCAAACGTATTCTTCACCGAAATCTGGATTGTGCTGATGTGCCAATAGTTCTTTTTATTGTCTTGAAAAGTAGAACCATGACCAGCGCCACGCACAAAGCCACCTAACTTGATACTCAATGGATCAGATTGCGGAATGAAAGGCCCTAAAGGCGATGAGCCCACCACAACACCATCGGCATAGCCACTGAACTCTGTGCCCGGTGCACCGTATTGCAGGTAATACTTGCCCTTATGTTGGGTCACGTGTGCCCCTTCCATAAAGGGATCCAAAAAAGTGTTGTCCATGTATTCACCAAAACGTTGCCATCCATAGCGATCGGGTTCCAGTAAATACATTTCCTTTCGCGTACCGATGGGCTGCATGGTTTTTCTATTCAGCTCAACTCCATATAAGGGAAACTTATTGCTGCTGCCGTTGTACATATACAGCCGTCCGTTATCATCGGTAAAAAAATCAGGGTCCCAACCACCGATATCAAATCGCTCCACCAATGGTTTCCAATCATTCGCCTTGGGATTGGTGCTCATCCAAATAGTAAAATCAGGTTCATAGGTGGAACCCATCACAATTACGGTATCTCCGATGATGCCCACTGCAGGCGCACACAATTCGTCATACACTTTATTCCACGGGCGGAGGAATAAGCGAGGGTTGAATTTCCAATGGAGCATGTCAGAACTATTCCAATAGCCCCACTGATTGGTACTGAACAAAAGGTAATCGCCTTTATAATTAACAATCACCGGATCGGCCGTGGCACGGTGCCTTCCCCATTCACTAAAGTTCGGGATCGGGGTGTAGCCATAATCGATGTTAAGGGGATTACAATACGTGGTCGGTTGGGCATGAGCGACAAAGGCACCCGGTAAAAAGAGCAGCAGATATATCATTCTTCTCTTCATAATTTTTCTTTGTTCACAACTGCATAGTTAACGGGCTTCTGTGATAATGACAATGATTATTCAATTGATTTTCAGAATGGATAGAAAAGGGTTACTTATAGCTGGCGCAAGCGTCCCGCTTGTGCCAGCTATCCTGTCCCCCATCAAACAATATAACTAAGTTTTATTAATCCCTTCCTTCCATGAAAATCCCTCGCACTGCTGTGCCAATAGTCTTCTTCTCTTTCCACAAACCCGGCTTCCCTCAGCTGGCGCAAGCGTCCCGCTTGCGCCAGCTATCGTTTGCTTGAATCACCGAATTTATATTTCCTGCTCATGCTGAAAATTACCTCTTCTACGTTTTTGTTACAACTTTGATTAGGATTAGACACAAGCGGGACGCTTGCGCCAGCTGAGGGAGGAACACCAACGAAGGCGACTTCCCATTTTTTTTGCACATGGGCACGTTTATTTTTTCTTTTCTGTTTCAGAGTACGCGGAGCCCCTGCCACGCTCTGCCCCATCACTCCAGGAGACTCCGCTGCGAATAAGAATGATGCAGAATAAAGCTCTGCCCTAATGCATTTCGCACCGGATTTTCAAAACGCTGTAATTTTTTTTTGAAGAGGAGGGAGCTAAGGTGCAGATGCCCATTAAACTGGATGCTGCGCTACTGCAAAGTGTCTAGGACCCAGGCGTGCCCTTACTCAATCTTTTTAAGATAGTCACTCATCTTGATAATTTTTGTTCCTTCAAAAGTCTTCAAGTCCAAAAGGTCTTTATCACCAGTTATTAAATAATTTGCTTGGGAGTCCCGCGATAAGGAAAGTAGAAAATTGTCTTTGTGGTCTCTGCATACCTCCACCTTACTCTTTACTTCTACTACTTCTCCATAAACATCGAATATGTCGATTAACTGTTCAATGTCTGCTTTACTAAAATACCTTCTGAATTTAGGTCGGTCGGCTACGGTTAAAAACTCATCTATCGATTCAAGACTAAAAAAAATTCTAATTCTCCTCTTGTTTATTTTTTCATCCAATTTTTTAAAGTCCCTGGTTATTAAGAAACTGATCCAAAGATTGGTGTCAATAATAATTCGGTCAGCCTTTTTTGCCATATCTCTTTGCTCTCACAAGTTCAACCTCTTTGGTTATTTCATCCAGGGGAATGGCTTCATTCCTATTCCTTAACTTGTTGAGAAGTCCTTGAAATGATTTTATTGGGTCGTTGTCCCGAATATTTATCAGATTTAAGTCAGCCAGGTCCTTAATTATTTTTTTGGCTTTCGGGTTCACGATGTCAATTCTTAAAGTTTCCATACTTCAAATATACAATTCAAGATTCACATATTATTTCGTCTCGATCCTTGGTTGGCCGGATAATTTGAATGGGCGCAACCATCAGTCCCGGCTTCCCGAGACTCCACTGCCAATGAACGCATTTTGCAGTGTAACTCAACCATTATCAATGAAGAGGAATAAAACCAAATGGAATTGCTTCAAGCTGAATATGAGTTGTGCGCGGGCTGGCAATTGCCTGATGCTCACTGCCGGCCTCGCTGAATTTAATGACGTCACTATCTTTTTCCTCATTGCCAAATGTTACTTTAATATCGGCACGACCAATTGATTTCAATAAACTTTCGATGTAGGCTTTCCCTTCCGCCTCGGCTTGCACCAGGATGCGGTTAGCCACCGCCATGGAGCGTACCGTATCCATTCTTTCGGCAATAATAGCACCCATATAATTTCCTACCAGCGGATAAAGATCTTTGCCGGCACAGATCTGAAAAGAACGGGTTTCACGCACCACCAATTGATCCAGCTTATAATGAGGCGCATGTAAGTAAGCATGTGGCAGTACCACCTGCTTGATAGAGTCATGTTCGTACACCACTTTACTTTCTTTTAAGTTGAGATAGGCAGTAATCTCCACGGGTACGTGAACGATCGCACGAATGGCTTTCGTTTTATCATTTTTTTTATGAAGAAAAAACAAGTCCTGATAGACATGCTTTACCAGATGTAGTTCTTTAATGGATAAAATCTGTTCGATGCTAAGCTGCTGAACGGTGGGCACCGGTCGGTTGATCAGGTGATACAGATAGCCGCCCAGGACAATCCCAGCGACAAGCACATGGGGGAGAATTAATTTCTGGTTCATGGTGGTAGCAAGTAAGAAGGTGGTGCATCAGGAAAGAGGAAGGAACCTCTGCACGCATTGCTACGGGCAGAGGTCTTCAGGTGCGCCTGCTCATTTGAAAGTGGTTTTGGTGAAACGAATACTGCCGGCTGCCCGAACGGCCTCGTTGTTGTAGCCAAACACGGCACGCACTTGTTGCTTCACGGCCATGGCGGTGCCGTGAAGACTGCCCCGGCCGTTATACAACATGGTGTTGCGTTCTCTGCGCGCCTTGCCCAACTCAGTCGTTGTTGTGATCACACTTGCGTTTTGATCGCACAAATTGTGCAGCTTTTCCTGCAGGGTCGCCACTTGCAGTTCAACAACCGTAGGTTGGTACAGCGGTTCATTCGCGAGCGTCTGCAATAACTTCTCGAAGTGGTGCACAATGCTGCCAAAGTCGGTGCCGTTGATGCTGGTGCGCATCGGTGTTGGCCCGGCAGGTTCGGACTTCGTAGAAGACAATGCAGGACGATCCACCCTTGCCTTATGCCCCTTGATCTTGCGTACCATGGCGCGGGCATCGGCCACAGTTTGTGTTAACGCACCTGTCGACTTTAGTTCGGCCAGGATGCGCGAAGCCAACTTGTCGATTTCGGTAAATGCTTCCTCGCGGCTGTTGGTTGCATTTTCAAAACCTGTTTTGGCCACACTTACATTCAGCAAAACACTACGTGCCTGCTCAAGTAAGTTCGTTAAACTTTCTACCTGGAGATTGGGCTGACCGGGGTTGTACTTTTCTCCGTACCCGGTGCAGATGCCTACGAGCTTCCCGAAGGCTTCTACATTTTTTACATGTGACATAAACGTGATGTTTAAATGGTTTATGACGATGCAACGCAAAGCAGGAGATACTTCGTTGTATTATTTTTTACTTTTTTTGAAAGTATATATACCTGAAACCACACAACCTAACAGACATTGGCACGTTGAGATACACTTTTTCTTTTTTTGATTAATAACTTTTTACATCACAACTTCTTGGCGCGATGGGCAGTCCTCTTTCTCCGCTACACAGTTTGCTTTGTCAGAGAGCTGATGCTACAATGTTGAAGCTCGCCCCCCTTTGTCAGATGATGGTTATCACAACGCAGAAGCTCATCCACCTTTATCATCTGCCGGGTTTCATAATGCTGAAGCTTATCCCCCTTTGTCTGGTGAAAGTTACTGCATCACCGAAGCGCACCCTGTTTTGTCCGATGAAAATTTGGGCACCACCGAAGCTCGCCCATCTTTGTTCATTGATTGTTAGTACATCACCGACACGCGCTGCGGGACTGCAAGAAACTTACAGAGCAACGCGAAGGAGATTATTAACCAGTACCCGCCTGCCTGCGCGTAGCCGCTTCGGCAAAGGCAGGCAATCAAGATAAGGACTGGTGCAGAAACTATGAAATGCGATTGTATGAGGTTATATTTTTCCATACGCCAGCAGACGCGGCAACAATGTGTGTCCAAGCGGACGCTTGAACAAGCTTGCGCTAGTTTGGGATTGACTTTTTGCCTAAATCCTAGTTCCTTTAGTTAAACAAGCAACCTATGAGTACCTCAGCAGAACCCAAGAGTACCATTGCCCGCTTGGGCGGATGGCTAGTTTCATTTTCTAAGTTGGAACGTATTATTGCTGCATTTTGCATGGCCATTCCATACTTTTTGATTCTGGCCGATTGTAGCGAGCGGGATGGTTTTTGGGTGCTGATCGGTAAGTCTTTGCTTGTGGCCGCCATGCCTTTGGCTATGACGTGGATTGTAATCAAGAGTGCAAAGAAAAAGAAACCATGGTTGACTTTTATGGGGGTGGTTGGCTTGATAGCCATTCTGTATGTTGTATATCTGATTGTGATGCCGCAATGCGAACCACGCTCCAGCATCAGTGCCTTTGTTGCCATGCACAATGCCCATGTCTTTGGGGCGCTGTTGAGTATTGCCGCAACGCTCTTTATTTACAATGGTATTATCTATTTCTGGGGAAGCCCTTCCACACCTGATGCACGCAAAACTTTAATGGCCAAGCGCAGCATTTCCAAGTGGTATAATGCGGTGATTGGAATTTTACTCTTTGGTGTTGTTTTCTTCCCTTGCACTAATCCCGACTTGAAAACATTACACTTTATATGTGCCGGTGCTTTCTTTGGGCTGAATGCAATCGTGATTGGATTTGTCAACGAGCAGAAGCACCGACTGATCGGTATTTTGTTAATGATAACCTCCGTATCAGCCTTGGGTCTTTATTTCTATAATGGAAGTGTCACCCTTTTCTGGGCAGAATCCGTTGCCCTGTGGGTGATAGGCGTGCATTATATTTTGGAATCGTTGGATTTGATGAGTTGAATGATAAGCGGTTCTGTTGCCGAATAGTTGATTAATCCCATCGCGGTGAACTTTTTTATTCTGCAGGGCTATTCGCTATAAAAAATTTAACCGCACCGCTGGGTCCCCTTCTTTGGCGCAAGCGTCCGCTTGTGCCTGCGCTGATCCAACTTATGACAACGAATTGTTAAATTACTACTTCCGACTAATGCGGGAAAAAATTACTTCTACTATGATTTTATAGCAATTTAGATCGGCACAAGCGAGACGCTTGCGCCAGTTGGGGCCAGTTGGGCGAGAGATGATGACGGCTCACTAAGCCGACACCAATACGGTAAAGCCACCAAAGGCAAAACGTTTCATATCAAACGGCATATCTTTACCCATATCGCTGCCATACTTTTTGGTAAAATACGTCATCACTTTTTTGTTCACGGCATTGCGGTGCGCCTTTGATTTGAAAACAATAAAGGAGAACCAAACTGTTTCGCCCGGTTTTGTTTTGGCCATTTTAGGAAACGTGAGGGCCACGTAGGGCGGGGCAACATCTTCCAGCACGCACTCTTTATAATCCAGGGCGCCAAACTTCTTCCAGGCCAGACATCCCTCGCGTGCCATCTTTAGGTATTTCGCTTTGTTCTTTTTGGGGATGGGAATTATAAATCCATCTACATAGTTTCCTTTTGCCATATGATTGTAGTTAAGGTTGATATGATCCTATTCTTTTTAAAATTAATGATTTTAGTGAAACAAAAGGAGGCCTGAGTTGCTGTTGTCCTGCGTTTCGCAGGAAACCGGAAAGCTATATATTAATAAGGTAAGGATAGCTGGGGGCGAGAAGTAGAACCAAAAATGCTCATTTGACAAGTTTAAATCTAAATTGTTTTTTGTTTTACTCAAACTTAACCTTCCCTTCTTTGGCGCAAGCGTCCGCTTGTGCCTGCGCTGATCCAACTTATGACAACGAATTGTTAAATTACTACTCCGACTAATGCGGGAAAAAATTACTTCTACTATGATTTTATAACAATTTAGATCGGCACAAGCGAGACGCTTGCGCCAGCGTGAGAATATCACGGGTTGCAAGGGTGCGCTTACATTGAAGTGTCCTTAAGAAACCAAGGATTTAAAGCTGCCTTGCCATTCTGACTTTGTGAAGAAAAAAAAGAAGTTTAGAAGCACGGGCACCAGCGGAAATAGATAGTCGCCAAACTTGTCATACTGGACACAGAAAACAATCAAACATTTAAAGAAATAGAATCTAGATACTACGATATCTTGATCAACGGTAAGATTTGATAATTGACCAGGGGCTTTAGGGGTAACGTAGAACGTAAATGAAAGACGCAGGTTCCAGAATTCTCTTGGGTCAAATCTGGTTACGCTAGTTTGAACTAATCGTTGATTAAGGTCAGTTTCAACTGCCGTCTTTAGCTCTGGCGACTTCCCTGTAAGCTGATCTTTATATCGAGTGAAGTGATGTTGCTTTTTAACGCCTTCATCTGAGTTAATGTAGTATTGTGAAAAATCATTCAAAAAGCCGCTCTTCAGCGGGAGTTTAGTTAAGAACCGCCAAAGGAGGTACACGTAGCCAATAAACAATGCGGTGTACAATCTTGAACCATCTAGATCTATTTGAATGCCAAGAAAATTCAGTGTCTCTATTTTAGCATTTGTAAAAGCTAAAATCAGGATCAGAACACTTAAGATATTCAGATTTTTTCTTACTACGTAGAAATCCTTATCATCCATTTCTATATCCATTTCATATTCTATTATTTACCTCAAGGGAAAGGTGTTGAAAAATAATGTGATACAATTACTACAGTGGTGTGGGCGGAGTAGTACATCAACAGGATCAGGTCAACTATACAAATTCTTCTTGGCTGTATAGATCCTTTCGGTAGTTCATGAGATGGCTAACCGCCAGTTGGATGTGCTCTTTGGAAAAGAGATCTGCCTTGCGCTGAGACCATAACAGTTTATGAAGTACTACCTCATCTTTAGTTTTTTTCTCAATCATCAAAAAATCGACAGTTGCAAGAAGCTCCAAACCATAGGCCGATTCAAATCCCTCTATTAAGCTCGCTACCTTTCTTAATCTTTCTTTCTCAGATGCAGACGCATTGGCACTTAAATATTCTGCAACATACTGTTTCTTTGTCGACACAAGTTCGAGAGCTTCAAAAGGCCCAGCATCCTTTTGCTCATATCCCTTCAGATAGAAGCCGTTCATTGCGTAAAGTACGTGTCGCACTTTCCCAGAGTAAGGGCCATAGGTTCCTTTTACGAATTCCAATTTCATCTGTGTTTCCCCGAACCTTTGAAGAAAATAACTAAGTTTCTCAGCAGCAAACTCACTTGCAAATTCTCCCAATGCTCGATATTGATAGAGAAGCTGCAATAGCATTGCTCTTACGGGGGTTAGGTGTGCAGCCTTGGGCTTTTCCTCTTTTTTTAGAGCTTCTCGAATTGCTTCGGAAGGTTCGTAAATCATAACCTCAACCTGTAAGTCCTTAAGTGAGTCTTCAATAATAGGTCTGACTTGGTCCCAATCTAACCCCCCATTGCCACAGCCGAGAGGTGGAATTGCGATTGACTTGATATTGTATTCAAGAATTTGCTGACGCAGATCTTGAAGACCAGATTGTATCCAACTGATCCTAGATGGATATCGCCAGTGAGCTTTAGTCGGGAAATTAATAACAAATTTAACTCCCTTGACGTCATGAACATGAACCACCTGAACTTTGCCTATTTGAATTTTTTTCTCTTTTACAGCGTCCAAATAGGCCTTATAGTTTTCTGGAAAAGTCTTTTTGAATTGTAGCGCAATACCCTTGCCCATAACGCCAACGGTATTTACTGTATTTACCAAGGCTTCCGCTGGTGCATCCAGGATATTTCCTTGTTTATAAGTGATCATAGAAAAGGGATTTAGGGTCAATTCTTACTTCAATAGTAAGCCCCGCTGCTTTGAGCAAAGTTACTACTTTTTTATTTGCCGTTTCGTTAAACACACCTATGCACTCAAAACATGTAACGGGAACGTGTTCCTTCACAAGAAACTCTGATTGCTTTTTCATTTGTCTTCTCAAATCACTTCCATCACTCTTCCATTTAGTGGCATAGATTGCATCCCAATCAAGCTTACCAAAATTTTTTTTGTCGTTATATTTAGCACTGGTGTCGCTCCTTGCATGACCATCCGAAAAAAAGAACTCTAATCCTTCATCTTCAACCTTATCAAAAGATGAAATGACATACACAATCTCTTCCTGATGAATTTTCTCTATGTCTTCCCAGCCAGTGGCAATTTGGTAAAGCATGGGTGACCGAGGCCCTAGATAGAATGGGACATACTCACTAAACTTGCCTCCTGGCGGTATTGGCGCATTCAGATCTTTTCTATAAACAATCATTGACTTATCCCCAATCTGTCGGAATGCTTTATTTTTATGTTTAGACCGTTCTGTGATTAGACCGTGCTTCAGAATATGGGGCAGGTTGTCAAGGTGAGTAATCCTATAGAGCCATATTTTCTTTGGTATTGCCATTAATATTTATTTCCGTAACCTCTCCCACACATCCTTCCCAACGTGCTTTGATGCTATCTTCATCATCTTGTCATCATTCATCAATTTCGTAAAAATTTCTTCATTGCCCTCCATGCGTTCAATAAATAGACCCTCCAACATCTTTTCGAAATAGTACATAAAGTTTTCAAGCGTATTTACTTTAGCAGCCTCCTGAATTTTCTCATTTCCTAATGCCGTTTCAATTACCTGATCGAAGAATAATTGATCGGCTAAATTGAATTCGGTTCCAAAACGTTCGTTGAGTTGATCAACCAACGTTGACAGTCGAACTTTATCCTCATTTAGCTTTGCAGTTCCTACATCCGTTGGGCCATAGATCGGATCAGGTTCACCAACACTCAAATCAATACTTCCTTCACTTATCTTTTGCAAACGGTAGTACTTTAAAGCAACTTCTCCCCCCAATTCATATCTGCTTGTAGTTCGCTTGGGAAGTTTTAAATATAGGAAACGCAAGTAGGTGTAAAGTTTTTCTAAGTCAGAGTCCTGATAAGGAATAACTTGTGAAAGAAATGAATAGAGATTTCTAAAGCTCACTACGTTGCTCTTAAACTCCTCTCTCTGTTCTTCCGTCAATAGTTTGAACCGCTCTACGGCAATATCCAACACACTATTCATGCGTTTGTGATCACCTGCGGTAGGTTCGCTTGTGTTTCGATACCAAACGTCACAAAGTGCGTTTACTTCTTCCTTTGTGTAAACTTTATACTCTTCTATTTTATGCTGAAGGCGATACAACTGATGCGGGTCTGAGTCCGGTCCCTTTTCTGTTTTTACATAATAGGGTTTAAAGGATGCATATATCTCGCTGGGATCATTCACAAAGTCCAATACAAATGTATCTTCCTTACCGGGCGCCATGCGGTTTAATCGTGAAAGTGTTTGTACCGCCTGTATACCCGATAAACGTTTATCTACATACATGGTATGCAATAAAGGCTGATCAAATCCGGTCTGGTATTTTTCGGCCACCAACAACACCTGATATTCTTCTGTCTCAAATTTCTCAGGGAGTTCCCTTTCTTTTATCCCTTTGTTCATCCCCACTTCCGTGTACGTCTTATCTGCAAAATCGGGATCAGTAACTGTTCCTGAAAACGCCACCAATGACTTTATTCCCTTGATATTGTTTTCGCGGATATAGAGATCAAACGCTTCTTTGTAACGAACCGCATGAAGCCGGGAACTGGTAACTACCATCGCTTTTGCCCGGCCGCCAATCTTATGCATGGTATAGGTGCGGAAATGTTCGATCATCACTTCTACCTTTTGCGATATATTGTGCGGGTGCAAACTCATGAAGCGAGCCAAAGCCTTCGCAGCTTTTTTCTTTGGCACTTCCGGGTCATCTTCAATGGATTTGATTAACCCGTAATATGTTTTATAGGTAGTATAATGTTCCAGCACATCCATGATGAAGTTTTCTTCAATGGCTTGCTTCATACTATATAAATGAAAAGGAGACTTGCCATCTTTCCCCTGCTCATCAAACACAAGCAAGGTCTTGTATTTGGGTGTAGCGGTAAAAGCAAAATAACTGATGTTCTTTTGCTTGGGTCGCTTCAACATTTCTTTGATCAAACCTTCTTTGGCTTCTTCCGAAAGGTCTTCATCCTCCATGTCCAGCATTTGTTCTGCGAGCGCAGCTTCGATGCCTTCCTTGTTCAATACCTTGCGAAGTTCCATAGCGGTTTCACCCGACTGCGAGCTATGGGCTTCATCTACAATCACAGCAAACGTTTTATCGCGGGTATCAATCTTTACGTGCTCACCCTTCTTTTCTAATGTTTCTAAGGCTTGTGCGATGAACGGAAATTTCTGAACGGTTGAAATAATAATGGGCACTCCGCCTGATAATGCCTTTGCCAGTTGTTGTGTATTCTCATCGATCTTCTCCACCACACCTTGCTTATGCTCGAACTGATAGATGGTGTTCTGCAATTGCTGGTCGAGCACGGTGCGGTCTGTGATTACCACTACGGTATCAAATACTTTTTGATCCTGATCGTTGTGCAAACTGGCTAGTCTGTGCGCCAGCCACGCAATAGAATTTGATTTTCCTGAACCTGCCGAATGCTGAATAAGATAGTTATGACCCGCTCCTTTTTGTTTGGCATTTTGGATGAGGTCGCGCACTACATCCAATTGATGGTAGCGCGGGAAAACCATCGTTTCCTTTTTCTTTGTGATCACCCCTTTGGCCGTTACCACTTTCTTTTCTTCTACCTGCAGGTGAATGAAGCGGGCAAGAATATCCATGAGTGAATCGCGCTGCAATACTTCCTTCCAGAGGTAATCGGTTTTGTAACCCTGATCGTTTGGTGGATTGCCGGCTCCATTTTTATATCCTTTGTTGAAGGGAAGGAAGAAGGTTTCTTTTCCTTCCAGCTTGGTGGTCATAAACACCAGATCGAGATCAACCGCAAAATGAACGAGGGCTCTTTCTTTAAAGCGAAAGATGGGCTCGTTAGGATCTCGATCAAACTGATATTGATGAATAGCATGTTCGATGGTTTGGTTGGTAAGCGGATTCTTAAGTTCCAGCGTAACTACAGGCAAACCATTTAGTGCAAGCACTACATCTAATGAAAGATTTGAATTGCGCGTACTAAAATGTACCTGGCGGGTAATGGTGAGCACGTTTGACTTATAATCGCGCCATGCTTCTTCATTCATTCCGCTATTGGGTGTGAAGAAAGCCAGCCGAAAACTTTTACCGAAACATTTAAACCCATGACGTAGCACATGCAACGAACCCTTGGCCGTAAGCTCTTTAGTAAGATCATGGAGAAGCGTTTCGCTGGTCTTATCTCCCAGGATTTGTTTCAGCGCTTCCCACTTTTTTGGTTGTGATTTTTGAAGAAAAGAAACAACTATCTCTGGAAAAAGCGCTTTTTCCAAATCATATGTTTTGGGATCACCTTTGATAAAGCCACCAGAAGCCAATAGTTCTTGCTCAATGGCCTCTTCAAAACGAATCTCAGTGTGTTTACTTCTGGCCATGCTTACTTCGAATGTTGGACATTTTCAATTTGAATGAAAATTAATTTTCTTGCCAACCTTAGCTTCAATCTTGTCAGCAATCTTGTTGACCTTTAATACCACTTGGTGCTCACAGAAATCCACCAATTCTTTGAAATTATTCAAGTCATTAACTGGAGTCATGATAGTGTATGTATGTGCTAGACTAATCTTATTCTCTTCTTCGGAGGTTAGCACAATAGAGATATTATAATCACTTTCATCATTATGAGCTACATACGTATTTCTAATCTTCATCAATTTATTATGCGCCTCAAGTAAGTCAGTCTGAGATTTAAACATATCATTTGCATTCATGCAAATGCGTCCTTTACCTGAACTTGAAAAACACTTTGCATAGGACAAAATAAAATTCTTGAACAGCCCTTGGTACAAAACAAAATCATTCATCTCAATAAATTTGTCCTTATCGTGCTTTTTAAGAAGCTTCAGCGATGTCTTTGCTTCAAACAAAAACATTCCAACGTAAGTCCAACCTGCAAGCATTTGAAAATCATCGCTTTTTAAGTACTTCTCAAGCGAAGTACCTTTTAGATTTTTAATTGCATCCCGATGAAGTTGAGATTCTTCCATCAATAAAATTATTGGGTACGCACATCAATTTGGCCTGTGACCGCTGTGGTGATTAATGAACTTCTGTATTCCTTTAATCTGTCTATTGCTGTTACAATTTCTGCTTTGACCTCGTCCAACTTGCGAGTCCTTTCAACTATATAGCGCGCGATACTATCTTGCTCTTCCTTCGGTGGAACAGTAATCCACAAATTGGAAAGCTCATTCATGTTAAAGGTATTATTAACTCCAGCTTTTGATGATGCAAAAAAACCTGTTATTTGAAACCCGTTTAAAGCAAACTGATAAAATCTTGGGTTGTCTTTAGTTTTATCAAACCTAAGTTTTAAAAGAAAGGACGCGTGAAAATATTCTCCTTCTAAATCAAAATATGCCGTCTTCCCTAAATGATCAGAACTACCATTTCTCCAATTGAAAAGTAAATCGCCTTTTTCTAGTATAAGTGACTTCTTCTCACGCTCATCAATTTCAACAAAACCAATATCATCAAGTTTTAATGTCCCATCTTTATTGATATTAGGTAATGATAGAAGGGAATATCCTTCCTTTAAAGTTCGATCTATTTCTCCACCAATTCCATAAGAAATGTTGCACTTATATTTCATTAAACAAACATCCCAATGCTCTGGCACTTCGCCCAACCACACAATACCAGAGTCTTTCATTTTTACGTTGGGATCAAGTCCTTTGGTTACTGCTTGAGTGATAATAGCTGTTCGTTTTTCGGTGAGTAGCTCCAATAATATTTCTTTTTGCTCAATGAGGGCATCAATCTGCGCTGTTTTTTGATCGAGAAAATTGGCGATGGATTGTTGTTCTTTGATAGTTGGTTGAAAGCAGTACAGGCCTACCAATACGCTTGGATTAATTGCGGGATAACTCACTCCATCGGAATTAGAAACAATATCTCCAATTAGTCTTTCATCATTGATTAGGTATCCTAAAAATCTTGAATCAATTTCGGATTCGCGAGGTCTTAAAACAGCGAAGCCTGTGGAAACGACAAAGTTGGCTGATCGTTGATCAATGTAGGCAATAGCTTTTAGATATGTTCTAACGGTTGATACGATTGTGTCACCACTTCTTACTAATCGTCTAGCTCTGCTTGGTGCTTTTTCAAATAAAATTTCTTCAACACCAACTATCCCTTTTGTTCTATCTACACTTGAAATATCAACATACTTAATGGTATCATCTGGATCGTGATTCTCATCTAAGGAATCATCATTATATGTAACTAAGTATTTAAGCCGCTTTAATTTCCATTCAGTTGGCATCTTCAAGATTGAAGTAATGCCTGACTCTTTATAAGCAGGATATGAATTGTATTTGCTCTTTATTTCAACCATATCCAACTATATTGACTGATCCGAGCGTATATCTAAAACTGTACTTTCCACAATTCTTTGTCTTTTCATTATTCACTTAATGCGTTGCGCCTCGTCCAAATTGAGCGGCATCTCTTGTCCAACTTTTGTTTTGTTATGGTTGATCAGGTTTGAACGAGCTGCCAAAGCCGAACGGTTGGCAATACCTTCTTTTGCTTTGTCGGCAAATTCTCCAGCCATAAATGACATTGAACCAAAGAATACGATAAAGATTGCTATCAGGGCAGCGGTGAGGCTTACTGGCTTTTCATTTACCGCAGCTGCACCGAAAAAAAGTTTAAACGGTATCAGCAATATCTTAGAAAACCAAGCAATTAATACAAGTGTTAAATAGCCTAAAGTTGGAATAAAACTACTGTGCATAAACCAAAATTGAGCTCCAAGATTTATTCGAGAGCCATCTTTGCTATACCCTAAAAATACATTCGAACATTCTAAAAGGCTCAACTGGCTATCTGTACCCAGCAAAGCAAAAAAAAGTGAGGCAATGCAAAATATCGAAGCGAATATAATGTCAATGCAAATAATCTTAAAAAGGATTGCTTTTCTTTCGGTGTTTCCCAAGGACCATTTCAACAATTTATAGGTGACATAAACTGTAAAAAAATCAAAACACACATTGGTTGCTATTGCCTGAAAAGTACGGAGTGAGGACACTTCATTCTCCATTCCAAATATTTTTCCGAATAAAAACGCAAAGTAGGTTAGGTTAATCCCCATTATAAACGTTGAGGAGAACTGAATCTTACTCATTGTTTTTAATCTTCCACTAACAACGAGAAAAGTTATTGTAAGAATTAGGAAGTAAATAATTGACAACCAAATTTTTACTTTAAACATCACTAAATACAAAACATAGACAATTCCTCCGCCAGTGCTAACTGCGATTAAAATGAAAAGAAGAAATTCACCAAGTGATTCAAAGAGGTTCAGTTCAAAGTTTTTCGAAAAAAGTGAGATAATAAAGTTTAGACATAGATCCAACAAAATTGGGGATAGGCATATGCTGATAAACAATAAAGGATTGTTCTCGATGAAACTAAATATTTTCATCGTGATTTCTTGAGAAAAAGTGACTATTATTTCAATTGGATGATGGTCAATTGATTGATCGTAATTAGTCAAAGCAATATAAAGATATAGCAATAGTTGAACTAATAAGAGCCCAATAAACAAGTAGTTACTGGCGAATAAATTACTAAAAAAATTACTAAGCGTTCGATTATTGTTAATCTCAACAAAAAATCGAACAGTGGCTTCTGGTAGTTTTTGAATAGCGCTCATTTCAATTCTCCTCCACTTTTTTCGGAACCAAACTTTATATAATGATTCATTCTTTAATAAGGCAATAAAAACTAATATGGCTTCAAATAAAGCCAGTAAAGCAGCTATTGCTTCGCTACAAACTTTAATTACCCACCACGCTTGTTCATTCAACCCAAAAAACATATTGCTACCGATGTAAGTACTTTTTACTGACAGCGAATTCAACTGGTTTTACTTCAAAAAACTTAGCATTCCCAAAATCGCATTCTCCACCTTTTCAATATCCACTTCAATTTCACTCAATTGCCGCGGAGGTTCGTACACATAAAAGTGCCGATTGAGCGGTATCTCGTAACCTACTTTTGTTTTGCCATGATCGATCCACGCATCGGGCACATGAGGCAGCACTTCGTTTTTTAAGTACGCTTCGCAATGGTCTTTCACCAAAGGTAACAGCCTATCGTTCTTCGCCTTCTTGTCGTAGTCGAGTGGTAGAGGCAGTTTTATTTTTTCAGGTAACGGAACCAATTCTGTATCGCGCAAGTCGGCATCGGGTTCGGAGTTGTCCTTGCTGTCGCGGCAAATTTCTGCTTCGGGGTCTTTTTCAGAAAGGGCACTTACTATCGCTTTATATAAATTAGCATCAAGGTCGAGGCCGGCAGAATCAATTACTTCATCTAAGTAGTCCAAAAACAACGCCCTGTCGTTGTACACTTTTTTGTTCTTCATCTTTTGCAGCATGTCCATAATTTCCTGCTGCACCAGCTCTCCCTCTTCAACTTCTTTTTTTATCGCCTTCTTGTCTTTGCGTTTTTGGGTGGACGTCAGTGCCGCAAAGGCGGGCTCTGTCTTTAAGCGCTCAATACGCTCATCATTCACCACAAAGTTTAATCGCAAAGGCCGCTCTACTGTCATTTTCAAAAAACCAAATTCACGGTTATCAAATATTTTGGAGCAGATGCGTTTGTGTTCTATACCATCAATTTTCACTTTGCAAGTGGCATCGTGTTTAAAATTGCCATATAGTTTGGTGAGTTCATCGATATGATCTTCGGCAAGCTCATTGCGTTTATTGCCCAGGCTCTTGTCCATCTTTTTGTAATGTCGAGTGCCGTCTATCAATTGCACTTTTCCCTTTCGCGCTTTTGGTTTACGATTGGTCACCAGCCAGATGTAGGTGAAGATGCCTGTATTATAAAACATCTGGTTAGGTAGGGCAATCACAGCATCAAGCAAATCGTTTTCAATAATCCACCTGCGGATGTTGCTCTCGCCCGAGCCTGCATCGCCAGTAAACATTGGAGAACCGTTAAAAACGATGGCAATCTTCGATCCTTCACCACCTTTTTCCGGAGCCGCATTCATCTTCGAGATCATGTGCATGAGAAAGAGCAGCGAGCCATCGTTGATGCGCGGCAGGCCGGGACCGAAGCGCCCGGAGAAACCAAGTGTTTCATACTCTTTTTCGACTACGCCTTGTTGTTGCTTCCATTCCACGCCAAAGGGTGGATTGGCAAGCATGTAGTGAAATTTTTTATTGGGGTGGCCATCGGTAGTTTTTCCATCACCTAAAGTATCACCGTGAATAATGTTGTCTACCGGTTCGTCTTTGATGAGGAGATCGGAACAGCAAATAGCAAAAGACTCATCGTTGTATTCCTGCCCAAATAGCACCAGGTTGGCTTGCGGATTTTCTTTTCTTATAAATTCCTCTGAAACGGAAAGCATGCCTCCCGTTCCACAGGTTGGATCATAAATAGTACGGATGATGCCCGGCTTATACACATCCACTTCTCCGGTGTAAATGAGATTAGCCATCAGGCTGATTACTTCGCGGGGTGTAAAGTGATCTCCAGCTTCTTCGTTGGCCTGTTCGTTAAACTTGCGCACGAGTTCTTCAAATACATAACCCATCTGAAGATTGGAGATTCGATCGGGATGCAGGTCTATCTTCGAAAACTCCTGAATGATGGAAAAGAGACGGTTGGCATCTTCCAGTTTAGTGATCTCATCATCAAAGTTGAACTTATCAAAAATCTCTCGGGCATTTGGTGAGAAGCCTTTGATGTAGGTCACCAGGTTTCGTGCAATGCTATCACTATCGCCCAGTAATTTTTTAAATGTGTACTTACTTATGTTATAGAGAGGTTGTTGCCTTTTGCCAGCAGCTTTCTTGGCTAAAACTTTATGGATGGCGTCATCCTTTAACTTTTTATCCTTTTTTAACTCTTCATATTTTTCAAGTACTTGTTCCTTGGTGGATTCCAATACACAATCCATTCTTCGCAGTACAATCAAGGGCAACATTACCTTTCGATATTGTGGTGGCCTATACGGCCCTCGAAGTTTATTGGCAATGTTCCAGATGAAACCTATGAGTTCGGAATGGGATTGGTGGGTCATTAAATTCAGAAGGATTTAATCCTTAAAATAAACAATTCATTCCGGATTATCATTCATTGATTTTTTCAGCAATAGCCAAAGGCTTGAATAAATTGAAGTTCAACCCGGCCGTTGAAAAAAACTGACCCTCTGATTGGAAAGGTTGTGCGTAAGTCTTTCCCAACGAAATATTAAAATATATGAATTCGTTTACTTTGTATTGGCCTGTAATGGCTAAGCGATACGTGAAGTCTTTTTCTATCCTCCTGATAGGATCATTGTTTGAATTTATATCATCATACTCCATATTGCTACTTCTAAGTATGCCTTCAATTGAGAAATTGAAATTTGTAAAATCCTTAACGTAACTTAAACCCAGATCAAATGAGGTTTTCACAGTATCTCCTGTAGTTCTAAAAAATCTGCCGGTTAATAGAAAATCTTCATTGGGTTTGTCCTTATAAGAAAGGGTAGACCAGACACCATACTTGTCAATTTTATCTGGCGTATTACTCACATACGTGCTGAAAGAGGAGGCTGCCGCTATTTCCCATAAGAAACCTTTCCTGATCCTTGGAACATCAATTCGAATAGACTGGTCATTAAATTCTTCATTTAATTGTTCCAAAAATTCAATTATAGTTTCCTTTTCATCTGAGTAATTTTTTGCTTTTTCCTTAAAAAGTCTGTCGTAATATTTTGATGTTCTCTCACCATAATCTAGCTTAATTAACGATACAAGTTTTTCTATTGCTTCGGCTAAAGAACTAATTGCCCCGGTATTGACAAGACCTCTAACCGCTGCAACGGAATTCATCAGATTGAGTACTTTATTTAGGTTTTCAAAAGCTTTGGGTTCTAGTATTGTTTTGCCTGAAATGGGTTGAAATTTAACACCCATACCTAATCGGCCAGGTCCATTGGCACTATCTTTTACCGTTGCGAAGGACAAAGTAAAAGTCTGCTTAATGCTTTGGATTGGATTAGGGTCAAGATATTCTTTCGCCTTCAATTGAGGATTAGACTTTAGCCAGAAAGGACTGACTTCAAGTCCCATGTTTGGTATAAATTTTCCCTCCTTGTCAAAAAATGAGAGAACACTAGTTTTTAATTCAGAGGGAGAAGTTGGGCGTAGAACTGAAACCGGTTCAAAGTCCAGGATTGTAAAGGCCGGACTTGAGGGTGTTTCGAAATGAGGAACATTCTGACCTTTTGATGGAAGCAATGACACTATTAGGGTTAACAGTGATAGTATTAACCGTTTCATTGGATTTCAATCTTTAAGGTGTAGATGATTGTGTCTAAGTGATTTTCGGCTTGCTTTTTATAGGGCCCAAAAATTCTTTCAGCACCACCTTGTTTAATTTTTGCGGTGAAGCTTGTCCAGTTTGTTTGTGTTAATCTATCCTGAACGACAATGACTATCATTACCTTTTTTCCTCCAACATCGTCCACAGTTCCCAACGGGATCAATTCACTTGTGCCTTTTCTCTCCTGATCAAGAAAAACACTAATTGAATAATTTGGTTGTCCATCACCAACACTGATTTCAAGATTCAAATTATTGTTGTTAGCGATGGGATAAACATCGTCTAGGTCTACGTAGCTTATGGCCATGGGATAAAATATTTTTTACCTACTCTTCATCGGATTTTCGGCTTGCTCCGTTTATATATTGTGTAGATCAGAATTTTCAGGATTAGTGGTTGCATTAAATCCTGTTCACCCTGTCATTCTGCAAATTCATATTTCCTTGCAGATCTTCGTTTTGAGCCTCTGCGTTTCATTAGGGCTCTTTCACGAGACACGTTCAAGATGGAGCTTTGGGTCAACACTAGTCCATTCACTTTTATAGTGTGCTATATTCTTAGATTCTTTGACATATCGGAAGGATTCCTGTGCAGATACAGTTGTTCCTGCAACTACCATTAGAAAAAGAGTTACATCACTTCCATCTGGTACTCCTAAGTCACCAGGATTTAAGATATATCCCGCGCCAAAAACATCAGTTATTAGATCACCAGTATGATTTGACATTTTTGGTGCTCCGCCTTTTACAAACATAAATGCTGCATGGCATACAAAAACACCATGTTGCTTTAATTGAAATAATCCAACTGTCTCCATAAGAATGGGGTTTATTTTTTCGCCTACTCTTCATCGGATTTTCGGCTTACTCCGTTTTTTATTGATAGTATTTTATCTATTGCCTGGAGTTGCAACCTCTACATTTTGTTGTGTCGATGGACTTGATTTAGAAGAAATTGAATCGATAATGCGATCCATGGAAGAAAACAAAAGGTCTACACTGTAGCCCGCTAAAAACGCTAATGCTAAAGGTGAAAGAGAAGAAATATTTACGGCTGCATCCATGGTATTGCCGAAGAACCAACCGATAGAAAGCCCGGCCAAAGCGCCCAGGTGAATTCGCAATAAATAATTAACACGCGATTCGCGTGAAAAGGATTTTTCATTTACTTCCCTGGAGAGCTTGCGAAGCACAAACGCGAACGCCCCCAAAAGGCCATATAGTATTGGAAGAACGTAGGATTGAATTACTTCGAGAATGAAGGTAGCGTATCGGGATATGCGGTACTTCGCTGCTCCCTTATTGTCAACAGTATCAAAACTTGTGTCGTAGAGTAAAATCTTGAATGGGGTGTACCATTTTTTTAATCCTTCATCGCAGGATTCCAACTGGCCTTCGATACTTATTATTTTTGACTCCATGATTTTAATTTGAAGATCCATGGCTGCCTTTTCCCCCAGTATTTCCTCACGTGCTTTTTTTTCTATAAAAAGTTTTTCGCGAGCATCGGGCAGATTTTTTATGTCGGCCATAAACCCTGCACCGATGATCCAGTATATTTGAAAAATCAACATCACTAACATTGAAATAAATCCAAGGCGTTGGTAAAACCGAATACTCCTGCGTGCATCAGACAAGCGCGGAAATATTTTATGCCAGGGGCTATTTCCCTTTTCGGTATCTTCAATTGACAGAATGCTTTCTACTGTTGCCGGCTGAATTTTCTTGGTAAGTTTTGAGTAAGCTGTCCAGAATTTGACTTCCAGATCGGGAGGTACGTTTGGCAAATTGTGCCTGGTAATAGTCACTACTTCCGTAATACCCTTTTCATCATTGTCAGTCAGCAATCCTTTTTCTGAAGCATAGGAAAGAGCCACTAAGGATTCTCTCACTGCTTTTTCAAATTCTGTTTCCATTTTCGTGTGGGTTATCTTTCAATGTTAATTTGGTATTCACATGGCCCGTTGTCGCACATAAGAGGAGAGTTATCATAGAAGACCAGGCGCACAATGTAGGCTCCCGAGCGTGTTACGGATGGGATAGAGGTCCATGTGTTGTAAATAAAACTACCGGTATTGGTAAGCGCGGATTCTTTTTGGCTTAATGAATTTTGATTGTCATCAAGGCGTAAATCATTTAGTTGAAGAAAGGAATCCCATTCGGGGATGGCACCATCTCCACTTAATTGAAACCATTTTATAATAACAGGTTGTTTTATACTTTTTAGAACTTCTATTGATTCCCTTTTGGATGAACTTAACTGAACCCAAAAAGAAAGCGGTTGACCTACTTTCGCACTACTGACTTGCTCTCCTGCGGTAGCGTTCTCAACAGACTTGCACCAAAGTGCTTGCTGGACATCAAAGATTTGAGTTTTAAAATAGCCTTCCTTTGCCAGCATTTTTTGGGCTGAGCCTTCTGTGGCCAAAATCAGAAGAGCGATAAACACTACCTGTTTCATTTTCGGTTTTTTATTTTCATCGTCCTGTCTTTGTCTCCCAGAATTCAAGGTTTGTTTTACTCTCCACTTTCTTTTGTGCGGCTTCGCTCAACTGGTTTAAGAAGTTAAGGCCCGTAATTTTTTCAACTTCATCTACGGTTACGATGTAATCCAGTAGCTCCGTGTAGGGCAAATCTTCCTTTTCGGTTACATGCGGAAAGAGGAATGCAGCCGTGATGTATTCTTTTGATGTTTTATTGTACCAGATGATTATCTGATAAAATTGATCAGGCACTGCTATATCGGTTACACCTTCGTTATTTTCCAGCACTTCATATTCCTGGGGATCAGACACAATGGAGCCAGTGAAAATATTCAGCTCCATTTTATGCTTGCGTACCAATTTATCGCGAATGAAAGTTTCCAGATTATACCACGGTCCGCCTGAGCCGTTTAGTGCATCCTGATCCTGGGGTGTCATGTTAGACATGTAGTTGGCTTGAAAAACGGTCTTGTCGTCATGCGGATCTTCATTGTCATCTTCTGCGTTGGAGTAGACACCATTCTTATCGCGGTCTCCGCCCATAGCAAAGTAGGGTGCCATGTGGCCACGCGCGTAGCCCGTGCCTGTATAGTCTTCGTTGCGAACAGCATTGGGTGTATCGGGGTCGGTTCGAAAGGTTTTGTATTTGCGTTCTCGCTTCGGGGTTTTTAAGTAATCGGGTTTAATATGGTAGGCCACCCAATTTGGAATTCTGTACTGATCATTATAATTAAGAACGAAACCCTGCCGCACGTAAACAGGCGCTGCTCCATCTGGCTGTCCTTCTACCAGATGTTCCTTGTATAATTTTTTTTCTGTTGCATTTAGAGAGCTAAATGTTTTCTGCCCATAAGCGTGAACCCACAAAAGGATAGAGAAAAGTGTTATCGTTACTTTAAGGATCATGGCTTTATGGATTTTCTGTTGTTTTCAGGAAAGCATAGGTGCCGTTGCTAAGGCCCAGCAGCAGTAGCTGTGTTTCATTAAATTCAGGCATACTGAAGTCCATTATGACCGACCTGAAAAATGCGATACCAAACAGCAGGTTGAAAATGAACATCTGGAAGCGGTGAATATTAATCCCGTTATTGTCGGAAAGAATATCTTTAAAGAAACTGCCATCACTGGTGCGCGATTCAACTAAACTATCCATGATTCCTTTTTTCTCGGCTCCCGTTTCTTGCCTTTCGCCAATAATGGAACTGGTGGCCAGAGTTGCTGAGCTGATCCCTAACAGAATCAATGCGGTGTTATTGATAGCATTCAAATCGCCTGTATAGGCCCAGATGTAAATGAAACTGGAGATAACGATGAATGTCCAGAAGGCCAGTTGTGATTTACTAAAACTGAACGCTGCGCTTTTGCCCTGGGTATCGGCCGCAGCGGGAATAACATCTTTGATCAGGGATTTGAATTTGAGGATAAGCAGTAAAAAGAAAACAAGAAACCCGGCAATAAGTACCCATCCTAACTTGCTCCAGTTTTTTACGTTCGCAAATAATACCAGAGCCCGGGGGGAGTAATGAATTACATCATCACCTATTTTTAAACCCAATTGTATTTCCTTGGTAGCCCCTCCACCCAGGTTATACAATAGTTGTCTGTTTTGACTGGTTATTACTTCTTCAGAATATTCAAATCGAACTATTCCACTCTCCAGATTTTCTACGTAGGCAGGTAGTTCGGGAATAGGTATAGTGTTGAATAGAATTATCACATCGCGTACGTTCAATTTGTTTTCCAGCAAGTAATCGCCCAAGCCTGGAATATCAAAGACTACGATGTCGTTATTTTGAATGATAATGTTTCTCGTTAATGGAATGGAGCTGGTGTCGCGCTCTACATAAACACCATCGATTGTGTTTATCTGTGCTTTGGAGAATGATGCTATTATCAACCAAAGAAATACACTTAGATAGATTGTCTTTTTCATTTTTCGTTTCAATAATTGAGTTCGACTATTTCTTTTAACTATTCTCTGTGTTTCATTTAGAAGGTGGCTTCAGGAAACCTTTCGCTTCCAGATCGCTCACCATCCACTTCAATGCAGACTGCGTGATGCTTCGTGCCAACCCACCTTTTGTGAGATCAAATACAATCCCTATTGATTTGTCTATTGCCCAGCCCTTCAACTTATCCCACCAACTCTTAGGGTAATACACCTGCATGTATTTATCTATAGCAGAACCTTTGGGTTGTGATTTCTTCCTATTGAGTTTATCCATAGACAATTCCAACATCTTCTGGAAGCGATCTTCCATTTTACCACGCAGATCGAATAGAGATTGGGGATCAAACGCAGGCATATCTTTTATGTGATAACTATATGGGTCTATGTTTCGCTTTTCATTCCGCTCGATAATTAAGTTAAGGTCGGGGATAATGGGCAGATACGTTTTACCCCCACGGGTTACTTTAAATATATTCACCATCTCGTCCGTCCAGTTTTTATGAATCGGATGAATAATGTTTTGTTCTTTATTGTATTCGAATGTGAAATAGAAACGGAAGAAGTTTCGTGCATTGTTTCTTCCGAGAAAAAAATCGTGATGACGGAAATTGATGTCCAGAAACCCACCAAAGGCAGCTACGGATTCACATGCGATGGGATATTTCTGTTTATCGTTGCGGGCTTTCCATTTCACAGGGAAAATGACCCCCCTTAAATAAGAATTGGAGTAAGCTTCAAGCATTTCAGTTCTCTTAACTTTCGATTGATCACGGAGTGTTCGCACGAGAGCGAGTACCATACTTATCAAATCATCGGGTGGGGAGTAAGGCTCTTGCTTGTCGGCAAAATCAGGAAATGGATCTACCATGATAAGCCCGTATTGTTTGTGCTTTTCATTTACGGAATCACCGTACCTTGATTTAAGAATGGATAAAACCTCTCCAAAGGGTTCGTTATTAAGGGTGCCACCATCTACCGTAATAAAATCAAAAGGAGTTGGGAATGCCTTCCAATTCAAGAGGAACTCATCGCTGGACGCCTGCTTGCCAAAACTTCTGAATATTATTTTTTCAGCTATGTTTTTGAGATAGTTATCTGTGAAATCTTTTTTGGTGAATTCGCGAAAGCTCAACCCCAAAGGAAAGGCCCCGGTTGCCTTGGTGGCCAGGCGAAGTGTATCCACGTACGGGGCCTCAAAGGGATTAAGCCAAAGAAAATTGTCTTGGCTGGCCGGCTTTTCTCCTTTGTTCAGTTTGTAGTAGGAAACGGTAAGATGTTCGAATGTACTATGCGAAGGAGCAACATTGGCACCCTTCAGGCGGCCTATGGGTGTTGAAAAATCAACCTCCATGGGTATACCACGCAACATGCAATGAGACAGGATCATCTCAAGGTCTTTCGAAATATAGGAAGGGAGGCTTTCTACTTTTTCTTTAATTCCCCCCGATGTGTTGAAGGTGCGATCGGCAATAGAATCTATAAACGCAGAGTTTAAGATCGATTTTACTTTTCCCTCTTTCAAGTCGTTTAAATCCCATGCTTTTTCAAATGTCTTTCTTTTGTCTTTTGGATTCTCGTCATCCAGAAGCACCCAGCTATCGTAAAAGATATTGTTTCTGATGCCGCCTACTCCAGAAGGATTTTTAACGGCATTGATTTTTCCGTTGAGGGCGTACATAACCGACATAGAGGTTGTCATTCCTCCAGCGGAAGCACCCCCCATGGCATCAATTATTACTTTGTGCTGTGGAATTTTGTCGACATCATTTTTGAACTCATTACTGTTTCCATTTTTGGCTCTCTCCCATAAGTCTAGTATTTCGAACAGGTAATCCATTACCCCACCGGTGTAACATCCTGCAGAGACAGCACCCGCCATTGTTATTCCGAGATGAAATTCATCGGGGGGAATGAGGGTCTTTACATCGTCAGCCATATCTTTTGAGCATTTACTTTATACTTTCTTCACCTCTGGTAGAAAATTCTTCACACATGCCTCAATCGTATTCCCTCCAAGGAAATTAGTGCCGGGGCATGTCTTGGTGTTGGGACTTCCGTCTTTCACCCGCTTGCCGGTGGTGAGATCATACCAATGGTGGTACACAACCGAGTTGGTGTCAATAGGCAGTTTAAATTTTTTACAGAGTTGAGCGTTGACTTTAACAATAGTATCCCGATGGGCTTTGGTCATCACATTTTTGCCGGCATCGAAGTTGCCTACGTGTTCGATGCAGATTCCAAATTGGTTGGCCCCTTTAATGCCGGCTGGCATTTTTTCGAAAGATCGACAAACGGCAATTGTGCCATCGGGGAAGGTGGTAAGGTTTTGAGCGATCTCATTAAAGCCCCGCTCCTGATGTGACTTTTCCATGGAAGCGAGTAAACCGAAATGATTATTCGGTTTTTTGTTAAACGTGCTGTAGTCGGGTAGCCACGTGTGGTGGTTCTGGATAAGTTTGATTTTGCGGGCTACGGTCAGGCCTGTGAGCCAGGCGCTGAACTCGTTAATGGTCAGGAGCAGGAACTTGCCGTTTTGTTGCATAGCACTTGAATGATTAGTTATTAACAAATTGTTCGTTAACCAACTTCACATGTCCTGCGCTACTGCACTTTTCCGGCAGGGTCAATACTTTTCTTCTAACAGATACTTTTTCTTTCCCACTTTTTTCAAGATGTTTCTTAACTGGACTTACCCAAACAAAGTATCGTCTTTAATGACACGAAGGGTGTGTGGTAACCAAATCTAAAAGATAATTTGCGGAGTATTTGGGCTGCAGAATGGATTTTTAGTACACAGGTAAGCTTTAGTTACCTTTTCGCGGTGGTTTCACTTCCGACAGAATGCTTCCCGCCAGGCGGGTCAAGGCAGATCCATTATTTTGATAAGGCACTTTTACAGAAACTTTTTTAACGTGTTCGTATCAAAATCAAATGCATTGGGGAGGAAGACCTGACGGCTTTGGGGAACAGTGTCTGAAATTATCGCAGGCTGCTTTTTATACGTAGACCTCATCACTGTAACAGGCGTAATCTCCTGTTCAGATGAAATCTCTTCAGAGCTATAACAATTTTGTTTCGTGTCGAATGGACCCTGGTGAGATTCCCACCGGCCGGAGTTGGCACGGTAACAATAATATTTCTCACCGTTATATTGCTTCATGCAGTAGCACTTGTCTTTTTTAAGTACACCTATGAAGAATAAAAATTTTTGATAAAAAGTCATCTCTCTGTTCATCTGTTCTGCTTTTAGTTCTCCCCTTCTTTCATACAAAAAGCTGGCCTAACTTTTCCTTTGATACGTTTTTGGGGCAAAAGGTTGTACGGAAGAATAAAATCTTTTGGTAAATGGATGTTTTCAATACCACAGGAGGCTTTTTATTAACAGTACTGACGGCACATGCTCAACTCTTACTTAGCCTATCACCCAAGGTGCCCATCGTTATTTTTACAAATTTAGCGGACACCAATAATCTATCGTGCGGATAAGTTTTAACCTAACGGGAATTTTGATAGTTAAACGATTAATCCCGCATTGTCATGTTCTGTTTGAAATCATTTCTTGCTGGCCTCACCCCATTAGAGATTCGAAAGTACCACGATTTGCCAGCCCCTCTCCGGCCGGAGAGGGGCTATTTGAACTTCACTTTAGACAAATTTTGGATGGGGTGAGGCTAAAAACAAGAAGATTAAAAGTTGGTTTCATTAACATGACAAAGTAGGATTAATCCCGCATTTTATTTTTTCAGCTGGCTTACTTCTATATTTGTTTTAACCGATTTCATTGAATTTTAATGACTATGAAGAATACCCAATCAAAACGCACCATAAGTGTACACGCAGGTTCAGCAGGAGATCCACAGTATGGTGGAATAGTTAATCCCATTTATCCTGCTTCTGCCTATAACTACGATACGGAGGTACTCTATCCACGCTATTACAATACCCCAAACCAAAAGGCGACCGTTGAAAAAATATCAGCTTTGGAAAATGCAGAAGATGGGTTGATGTTCAGTTCCGGCATGGCGGCCATCATGACGTCCATGTTTGCTTTGTTGAAAGCAGGGGACCATATTATTTTTCAGAATGATCTGTATGGGGGCACACATCATGCCGCACTCACAGAGCTCAACCGCTATGGAATTGAATATGACATGGTGGACGCAGCCGATCCTGCAAACTTTGAACAGGCTATACGCAAAGAGACAAAGTTGATCTACATTGAAACGCCTTCTAATCCTTTGCTAAAAATTACGGACATCGCTGCGGTAGCAAAGATTGCGAAGAAACATAAGCTCATTACCATGATTGATAACACGTTTGCTTCGCCTGTCAATCAGAACCCCATCGATCTTGGTATTGATGTGGTAACTCACAGTGGTACCAAATACATTGGTGGCCACAGTGACCTGGTATGTGGCGTGATGGTATCTTCAAAAAAGCTGACTGCAAAAATAAAAGCAAGCGCTCAGCATTTTGGCGGGAGCCTGGATGCGAACACTTCTTATATGGTGGAGCGAAGCCTCAAGACGATTGTCCTTCGCGTGCAACAGCAGAATAAAAATGCCATGGTCCTTGCCCGGTTTTTGGAAAACGAACCGGCAATTGGAAAAGTGAATTACCCCGGGTTGAAAAATCATCCTGGTCACAGCATTGCGAAAAAGCAAATGAAAGGCGGCTTTGGCGGCATGCTTTCGTTTGAGTTGAAGGGCAATCCGGATGCGTTTTTAAAAAGATTGAAGCTTATCAAAAAAGCCGTCAGCCTGGGAGGAGTGGAGACGACAATAAGTTCACCCATGGAAACTTCCCACGCTAAACTAACACCAGCAGAGCGTGCAACGCTGGGCATCTCCGATAAACTCCTGAGGCTTTCCGTTGGTATTGAAGAAGCGGAAGATCTTATGCGTGATATCAGGCAAGCCTTATAAGGAGAACCAAAGCTTCGGCTTTGGAGTTTAGTCCACCACCTCTACAATTATCTCCACTTCCACGGAAATATTCGAGGGCAGTGCATACATACCGACTGCTGATCGTGCGTGTTTGCCTTTTTCACCAAAGACTGCTACCATCAGATCTGAAAAGCCATTCATCACTTTAGGCTGGTCCACAAAATTTTCGGTACAGTTGACCATGCCAAGTACTTTTACTACGCGTTTTACTTTGTTCAGATCGCCAAGTTCTGCTTTCAGTGTGGAGAGCATGGCAACGCCCACTTGTTTGGCTGCGTCATAGCCTTGCTCTGTGGTTAGTTCTTTTCCCACTTTCCCGGTGATGTTACTTCCATCGGCTTTTGTCGGACCGTGCCCCGCGAGGTATAGCAGATTGCCGGTACGTACAGCTTTTACATAGTTGCCTAATGGCTTGGCGGGTACATATAGTTCGATGCCGAGCTCTTTAAGTTTTTTGTCGAAGTCTACTGTTTGGGCAAGGGATGCTGCCGATACGGCAAGTAGTGTAATGAGGGAGAATAATTTTTTCATGAGAATAAGATTTGGTTATTAAAAGTTATTATTTTTTTTCAATTCGGGAATTCGACCCTCCTTAGCGTCTCCGGAAAATTAGTTTTAGTCCACGTTTATTTTTTCCGGCAATATCGAGAAACATGCGTGATTCACGGAGGTTGCCTTGAACATCCCATAGGTAGTAGGTGCCGAGTTTGCCCTGATTATACGATTGAGTGGTCATAGATCCCATCCAGTAATTTCCACTCTTGAAGGTCGCTGAACTGGCAAGCGCAAAAAGTAGGGGGCTCTTTGGACGGAATTGCTGTTGTCGGTCTGGCGAAAAAAATCCCGGCAGCAAAAATATAGTGGCTAATGGTTGAGAGGCTTGTGAGCTTAATTCGCCTAAATAAGGGTTGGTGTGCGTACTATATTGGCTTTGCGCCACAGCGCTCGTTGTGACGATTACACTTAAAAAAAATGTGATGATCGATTTCATATTTCTTTGGTTGAAGGTACAATTATTTATTTCATTCTGGTAATTTTAAATGCACCTTGTCTGAACAATGGAAGGCTATAAAAATGAATCAAATGAAAGAAGGTAAAGAATTATCCAGATGCCCCTGGTGCTTGAAGTTTGATCAGTACATTCAGTATCACGATGAGGAGTGGGGCGTGCCCGTGCACGATGATCGCTTGCATTTTGAGTTTTTGATTTTAGAGGGGGCCCAGGCCGGGTTAAGCTGGTCAATGATCTTAAAAAAACGAGAAGGATATCGCAAAAACTTTGCTGATTTTGATCCCAGGAAAGTCGCGCGCTTCACTGAAAAAAGACTTGAAAAAATTTTGTTAGACCCTGGCATTGTTCGCAATCGTTTAAAGGTTTTTGCTGCGGTTAACAATGCTAAGAGATTTTTAGAAGTGCAAAAGGAATTTGGGACCTTTGACAACTACATCTGGGGTTTCGTAAAAGGGAAGCCCATCCTCAATAAATGGAAAACCACGAAACAAGTTCCTGCAACTTCCAAAGAGTCAGATGCGCTCAGCAAAGATTTGATCAAGCGCGGTTTTAAGTTCGTGGGCACCACGGTAATTTACGCGCACATGCAAGCCTGCGGGCTGGTAAATGATCACCTGATAACGTGTTGGAGGTATAAGACGGGAGAACTAGTTTAATGCGATCGTTTATTCCACTCTGTCTCATTCTTATTACAGAAGGTATTTACCAAAGGCATAGAGTCCTAACACCAGCAACGTTACCCCGGGCACAAATTTTACAATAGTGTTACTGGTGATGTATCCAGAAAGTCGCTTAGCCAAAAATGTAAAGAGTACAAGCAATAGTATTACACCCACGGAAGTCCCAAAAACATAGCTGTGCAATAGAGTGGTGGTGGAAATATCGATCCATCCCTGGGCTTTCAGATAAGCGGTTATCCCTATCCAAAAAGGTATAGCCATTGGATTTAAAACACTCAATATTAGCCCTCGTCTAAAACCACTTTCGTTAAACCGGGCTGAGAATTTTGACGGTTTGCGGGCGGACCATATGGTGAATAGTCCGATGATCGTCATTACGATAGCCGTGATGAGTTGAAAATTTTCGATGATCAAGGGGGAAGATGTCACCCAAGCTTCAAACACAACAGCAATCCATGCATACGGATATTCAATGATGGCTACTGCAATAGAAAACCGAAGAGCAATTTTTGTTTTATGATCCATGCCCAGTTGCAATACAGCCAGGTTTAATGTTCCTGGAGGGATGGAGCCTAAAAAACTGAAGATGAGGCCGGCCAAGAATACCTGGAGGATCATAATGAGTAGGCAATAAGCAATAGGCAATAGGCACTAGGCAAGGCGTTGGTGTTGGTTGGGGGCAATCCTTCAATAGTAATTGGAGATTGACCATCGTTTTCAAAGTACCCTTTGCCTACTGCCAATTGCCTGCTAATATTAGTGTCATTTACTACTACTTACTTTTGAGTGCCTTAAATTTTTTATAAATCTTGCGCCCTTCTTTTAGCGGAAGATACGGAACTCCACGCTTATGATTTTCAGCACTAATGCGATACATATTTTTCCAATGTGTAATAAGAACATTGAAGGCTTCACGTAAAGATGATCCGGGTTGGTAGATATGGGCGGGCTCGGCCCCACATCCATTGAGTTCAACAATTTTTACTTTACCATTTTCCAGGTCCTCCAGAGAAGCACAGCGCAAATCGTAACGTCCGAAATAGAACCCCGGAATTTGTTTGCTGATGTGGTCAAATGATGCTGATAGTTTTTCGGTAATTAAGTGATTGCCATTTAAAAATTTTGTGCCCAGACAATGATTTCCAATCGATACTAATTCCAGTCTTTTTCCAGCTTCCACTACTTCGTCCAATCGATCTTTATACGTCTTTTTGAGTGTTTCCCACTGAAGCATAGCGCGGTCTTTTTCTAAAATTAATTGCTGAATGGTTTTCTGTCCATTTCCTTCAATAAATAAAAACTCTTTAGCAGTAATGGAATTCACAAATCCTTTTTCCTCGCTGGGAAAACGCACATAATACACACCAAATTCAAGTGGTAGATCCACTAACTCCTGAATAAGAAAATCAATTTTTATTTCTTTTAGATAGCGTTCGATTTCCAATTCAGAAGTAATACGTCTTACCATCCAGCCTCTTTCTCCAAGGTCGGGTTTAAAGATGACGGGAAGAGTGAAAGCATTTTTGGACATCATCTCCAACACGTGTTTCCGCGTGGCAGGAAATTTTATCAGTATTGTTCTGGGTTTTACATTATCCGGCACAAGATTATGCACATCAAATTTGGATTCGCCCATCATTCCTCCCGTGAGGATGCCTGGATTAGAAGCAGAAAAATAAAGTAAGGAGCGTTCCTTCAGCGCATACATTATCCAATACAGAAAGATAGGAGCCTGTATAATTCCAAATGGCCAGTATTCCCATTTGGTTAATTTGATAAAGAAATGGCGGTATGAAAATTTGTGAAAAAATTTCATCCCTTATCGGGAAGTTACCATGCCAGATTCCTTGTAGCGAATCGTGGAGACAGCTACACCAAAATCGGAAGGCATCTTTACATAACTTGCTACTTCACGTATTCCTATTTTCATAATGGCCATGTGATGCACGGCATGTTCTATGTTGTAGGTAAGTTCGCGAAAATAATTCGTTGAAATGGTTAAGCAGTCATCAGTATGGCGATCATAGCCTACCTCTAATTGAAGGACTTGATCTTTGGTTTGATTGGAAACAAAGTCTTTGATGCGCTCAATAGCTGCAAGGGCAATAAATTTGTCACTTTCAATCAGTTTATCGTGTTCCCGCTTATCATAGTTGACCAGGCCTTTCCTAAAGCCTTGTTCCAGACAAATAAAAAATTCCACAGTATGACGCAGGTGCTGTCCGACAGTTGATTGGCTTAAAGTTTCCGAAGGCTTACAGAAGTCCTTTTCATCTATTTGGCGTACGACATCAGTCAATTGATCAAGGATGGCAAGACAGGCATTCTTAAGTTGCATAGGTAGTAAAAAGAGGTTGTAAAGATAAAGTTAAAAAAGCTTAATGTATAAGCAAAACGAATCATTACTGTCAAGGAATGAACTTTTTCCAGTTTTGATCGCCTTTAGACTTTAAAGGTTTTTCGTTCTTGTTCCAATCAGCTAAAGTATTGTTTCCCCAGAAATTATAGAAAAGGTAAAGTTTGCCATCCACGACTTTATAAGTCTCAGGATCGATCTTCACTTTCTCACCTGTGTCGCCCATGGCGTAGGCGCACCACCCTCCATAGGCAGGTTCATACTTTTCAGGATTAGCGTTAAACTTATTCCGATTGGCTGCAGAGGTGAACCTGTAGGTAATTCCCTTATAACTAAAAATCAGGTCCTCCTTTCCTTCGGCCGGTTTATTGTCAAAATAACTAACGGGGTCGTAGCCCCCCAAGGCAATGTTGTCCTTGATGTTGTAATTCTTTTTGCGAAGTTCCTCACTCTGTGAAAAGGCAAGAGTGCAAGTCAATAGCAATAGAAGGATAGTAATGCGCATTTTCATGTCAATAATATTATGCCTTAACGCGAAAAACAAAGATCGGTTCATTACCGCGTCCGGTTTGTCGTTTTGGATACAATTGACTTATTCTTTTCTACAGCCTGTTTCAGCAAAAAGGAATCTATTTGATCAATCTGCCATCAATTCCTTAATTGTTTCCCAAACCAATTCCGGTTCATACCCTTTCGAAATAGCAAAACGCGCTACCTTATTTCTCTTTGCAAAGAGATTTTTTTCAGAAGATTCCAATGCTCTTTTCTGTATGTGAGATAGCAGTGTTTGAAGATATTCTGTTGAATCAATTTCTTTCAATCCTCGGTCAATGCAATTTTTAGTTAATCCCAAACTTTCCAACTCATACATAATTTTATTTCTACCCCATTTCTTAATTCTAAACTTTCCACCTGCAAAGGCCTTGGCAAAGCGTTCTTCATTTACAAAATTATCTGTGATAAGTCGAGAAATGATTTCGTCCACGACTTCAGCATGAAGTCCGTACGATTGAAGTTTATATTTTACCTCCTGGTGCGATCGTTCCTGATACGCACAGTATTTTTGAATCTTGCCTAGCGCCTGAGCGGGGGTGATTCCGGATTCTGGTTTCTGCCTGCCTGCCGGCAAGGCAGGGATACTAGATTCTTTAAATTTAGTGGCAGATTTACCTTTCATCAGGACAATTTATTTTTCAGTATCCAGCATCGGGTTTTATTTCAATAGTCCCTTCGCTTTCATAATACTGGCAACAAACTTTCGCTCATTATCCGTATTGAAAATTTTGAATGGCAAGTGAATAAGCTGGGCTTTGTTGACGAAAAGTAAGAAATGATCTTTACCCACTTGCGCTGTTTTAATCTGGTCCCACTTCATGGGCATGCCTTCACGCGCATTCAGTTTCATGACGATCTGCTGACTTGTAATTTCGTAGCTGAACCTTTCAAACAGCATTTTACTTTGCTCAAGTTGTGTTACTCCATAAAATTGGATCCACCAAAACAAGAGGTACAGCCCGGCTCCCACTAACGCGCCAATGAACCACCAGAAGCTCGGTACCATGAGGTACAACAGGCAAATGGCCAAAACGATCAAACCTACCCACCATTGCTGCTTCAAAATATTGCGCAGTGCCATTTTAATATAAACTTTCTTTTCTAAGCGATAATTCTTGGTCTTTACAATCATATACCTGTGTCATCTAAAGGGACGCAAAAATAGAAAATTTAACGTAGTCTCTCAGTTGAATTCTTGGGCGAACCAAATAGAGGATTGTAGGAAGGCAATTTGAAAATTCAAAAAATGACTATCGCCTAATTAGGAACCTTGAACTTAGAGTGGGTTTACTAATACGACACCTTTCTGTAAGTACGTTGGTTTTCCAAACAGGCCAAATTCTTTTTCAAATCACGAACTGGCAAACCTCCATAATCAAATCGATCATCTTTGTTTTCATCCGGCTTTAATGGCGGTTGCTTTTCTTTCTTCTTGCCAGGTTTGAGCTTTTTCTTTTTCATCCCCCTAAGGTAAACAACTGAATTAAATGGTTGCTTCTCTGTAGATGGCCCATTATCTTGCGCTTGTTTAAAATTAATCTAAATAAGGATGGAGGGAGTGCCAAAGAGCGTTGCGGATATGATTCCTGGTGAAATGGGTATTATTTCCGGCTTTTCTGATGACCTACTATCCGCAAAACTGTTGGAAATGGGTTTTTTGCCGGGCACAGCAGTCAGGTTCAATTTTAGAGCTCCCTTCGGGGATCCGGTTTGTGTCAGCATCTCCGGTTTCGATTTGTCCTTACGGATAGATGAGGCTTCGATGATTTCCATTTTAAATTAGTTTCAGTTTGTAAATGAAGGAAGTCAAAAAGCTGAAGATTGCCTTGACTGGAAAGCCCAATTCCGGAAAGTCTTCTCTATTCAATCAACTTACAGGTCTTAATCAAAAAATTGGAAATTTTCCAGGTGTTACGGTTGATAAAAAAACGGGTCAAACTACTCTTGATGAAAACACAAGTGCCGAAATCCTTGATCTTCCTGGAATATATAGTTTATACCCGCGTTCACTTGATGAAAAAATTGTTGTAGAAGTTTTTGCTGATAAGAACGGTCCCTATTATCCTGATAAAGTAGTGCTGGTGGCAGATGCCACTAACCTTAAAAACTGTATGCTCTTGCTCACTCAGCTAATTGACCTGGGTTTGCCTACGGTACTCGCGCTTAACATGATAGACCTCGCAGCAAAATCAGGACTAAGCATAGATGTAAAAAAATTATCGGCACTTCTGGATGTCCCTGTAATCTTAACTAATGCGCGCACCGGGCAAGGAATCTCAGAATTAAAAAAAGTATTGATAACACCATTGAAGCCATCAAAGAAAAAAATATTTCCAATTAGCGATGACGTAAGGCCTGTTGTCTCAAGCGTTAGGGACCATTTTAAATTAACTTCTGATTACGAAGCATTTCAATATCTTCAGCAACCTGATAGTTTCATTTTTCTAAGCAAATCCGATAAAGAATTTATCCAGGATGGCGCAAAGCAGCATCAGTTCTTTCCTGCAAAATACCAGGGTGCCGAAACGATCCTGCGTTACGAATTTATTCAAACCGTACTCAACAAGGTTATTTTGAAAGCGGCCACTACTGAATGGAAGAAACATTCAGCCCGCATTGACCATGTTCTTACGCATAAAATTTTTGGTTACCTGATTTTTTTTATAGTCCTCTTCCTCATCTTTCAATCCATTTTTGCCTTGGCGCAGATACCCATGGATGCAATTGACAATGGGTTTGCTTCCTTCAGTCACTATCTCACACAACTATTTCCATCGGGTCCCTTGTTCGAATTAATTGCTCAGGGTATTATCCCTGGTATCGGAGGCATATTAATTTTCATTCCACAGATTGCTATTCTCTTTGCTTTTATATCCATTTTAGAAGAGACCGGATACATGGCGCGCGTAGTCTTTTTGATGGACAAAATCATGAGGAAGTTTGGATTGAGTGGCAAAAGTGTTGTGCCTTTAATGTCGGGCTGGGCCTGCGCCATACCGGCTATTATGGCCACACGTACCATTGAAAACTGGAAAGACAGACTCATTACGATTTTTGTTACCCCGTTTATGAGTTGCTCGGCTCGTTTACCTGTGTTCACAATACTTGTTGCCTTGATCATTCCGGATACAAAACTCTTTGGGTTCTTCGGTTTCCAGGGCCTGGTATTGATGGGTTTGTACTTATTGGGCTTTCTGGCAGCTATTTTTTCGGCCTTGGCTATGAAGTTTATTATCAATGCCAAAGAACGTAGTTACCTGATCATGGAAATGCCGACTTATCGGATGCCCAAATGGTCGAATGTAGGATATACAATCGTTGAAAAAACAAAGACCTTTGTTTTCGAAGCAGGCAAAGTGATCCTGGCCGTTTCCATAATTTTATGGGTGTTGGCAAGCTACGGTCCAGCCGATGAAATGAACAACGCTAACGCTGCCATTCGGCAAGAGGCTTCTAAACTGAAGTTAACCAAACAAGAGTTTGAACACCGGGTGGCTGCTTATAAGCTCGAACATTCCTATGCAGGAAAAATTGGCAAGACCATGGAGCCTATCATTCAACCACTGGGCTATGATTGGAAAATAGGGATAGCCTTGCTTACCTCTTTTGCTGCCCGTGAAGTTTTTG